>RRZU011271710.1_pt1 | contig 18374 bp, 14 predicted proteins | sample 2165561 | NCBI WGS metagenome assembly RRZU01 (sample SAMN10456909, study PRJNA506462) | wastewater metagenome | isolation source: wastewater sludge | place: USA: Moscow, Idaho | reverse complement strand
TCTCCTCGTGGGCCCGCAGGCGGGTGTGGATCGAGCGGAGCCCGCGCAGGGTCTGGTAGCTGTCGAAGGCGCCGCCGGTGAGGCCGAGGACGTTGGACCAGAAGTCCACCTGCTCGTCGAGCTCGGGCGTCGCGCTGATGACGGCGCCGCCGACGACGTCGCTGTGCCCGTTGATGTACTTCGTCGTCGAGTGGATGACGACGTCGGCGCCGAGCTCGATCGGCCGCTGGCGCAGCGGGGTGAGGAAGGTGTTGTCAACGACGACGAGGGCGCCGACCTCGTGCGCGATGCGCGTGATCGCCTCGATGTCGGTGATCCGCAGGAGCGGGTTCGACGGCGTCTCGAGCCAGACGACCTTCGGCGCCTTCGGGCCGCGCAGTGCCGCCTCGGCCGCGGCCAGGTCGGTGAAGTCGGTCGTCGCCGTCTCGAAGTGGCCCTTCTCGGCGAGCGACTCGAAGAGGCGCCAGCTCCCGCCGTAGCAGTCGTGCGGGAAGAGCAGCAGGTCACCGGGGTTGAGGAGCACGGTGACGACGACGGTCATCGCGCCGGTGCCCGTGCCGGTGATGATGCCGCCGTGGCCGCCCTCGAGCGTCGCGAGGGCCTCGCCGAGCAGCGCACGCGTCGGGTTGCCGCTGCGGGAGTAGTCGAACCGGCGCGGGGTGTCGTAGGCCTCGAACGCGTAGTTCGTCGACATGTACAGGGGCGGGACGACGGCTCCGTGCTGGGTGTCGGTCTCGATGCCGGCGCGGATCGCACGGGTGAGGCGGGAGAGCTCGCTCATGTCCTGTCCTTCGTCGTCTCAGGCGGCAACCTGATGCGGACCCGCAGGTGCGTTGCGCCGGACGACGAGAAACGCGGGGGCGTGACGTCGCCCGCGCTCCATCTTCCGGCGCGAGACGCGCCGCAGGACTTGGCACCTTTCCCTCGAGTTGCCTCGCGGGCGGCTGCCCCGGCTTCGTCGGGCCTGTCCCTCTGCCGGTCGTGATGGATACCCGACCACGGTAACCGAGCCGCCCATCTGCGCCGAAGCCGTGTCTTGCCTACCGGACTCCACGCGGGGACCGTGCGGCGCCGCCGCTCAGCGGGCCTCCCGCGGATCCCCAGACACCCTGCCTACCCTGGGGCGATGCGTCGCATCTCAGCCGTCCTCCTACCCGCTGTGGCCCTGGCCGTCACTCTGCCCCTCGCCGCGTGCGGGTCGTCGTCCTCCAACCCCGGCGGTGGCGGCGCCACGAACACCACGAACACCGCGACCCCCGCGGCCTCGACCGGCACGGCCGCCGCCGGCACCGGCACCGTCGCACCCGAGGGGTGCCCCCCGGCCGCCGGCACCACGCAGCGCACGACGACCTTCACCGCCGCACCGCCGATGTGCATCGACCCGGCGAAGACCTACACCGCGACGATGACGACCGACGCCGGGCCGGTGACGATCGAACTCTTCGCGAACAAGACCCCCAAGACCGTCAACAACTTCGTCTACCTCGCCCGCAACCACTACTACGACGGGCTCACCTTCCACCGCGTCATCCAGGGCTTCATGGCCCAGGGCGGCGACCCCCAGGGCACCGGCTCCGGCGGCCCGGGGTACGAGTTCGAGGACGAGCTGCCCGCGCAGGGCGAGTACAAGGTCGGCTCGGTCGCGATGGCGAACGCCGGGCCGAACACGAACGGGAGCCAGTTCTTCATCGTCACCGGCGACGCGGGCGTCGGCCTGCCGCCGCTGTACTCCCTCTTCGGGCAGGTCACCAGCGGCATGGAGGCCGCGAAGAAGATCGAGGCCGACGGCTCGGCCGGCGACGGCCCGCCGGCGACGAAGCACACGATCCAGAAGGTGACGATCACCGAGAAGTAACCGACTCTCGGCCGTTGCGGTGGCGAACGACTGACATCAACACCCACAGGCGCCTCGCCCGATCACGAACCCGCTGGTCAGCGCATCGCCCAACCAGCCGGTCGGCGTTGATGTCAGTCGTTCGCCACGCCCGGCGGCTCAGAGGGCGTCGCGGACCGCGGTGAGCCAGAGGACGACGGCGGTGGCGCCGGGGTCCTCGTAGCCCTGGGCGCGGTCGCCGACGTAGCTCGCTCGGCCCTTGGTCGACGTCCCCTCGACGGTCGAGGCCGCCCCGCGCGTCGCCGCCTCGATGACGGCGTCCCATCCGTCGTCGGCGGCGTCGGCGGCCGGCGCAAGGGCGTCGACCATCGTGCCGTCGCCCGGCTGGGCCCCACCGAGTTCGCGCACCCCGTCGACGCCGGCGCGGAAAGCCGCAGCCCAGTCGCTCTTCGATCCTGTGACACCCGAGCCTGTGTCACCCGAGCGTGTGTCACCGGCGAGCGACTCCGCGGCGCGCAGGAGCAGCATGCCGTAGAGCGGCCCCGAGGTGCCGCCGATGTCGCGGCGCGCGAGCATCGAGAGGTGCCGCAGGAGGTGTTCGGCATCGCCGTCCACGGGATCCTGCGTCCCTGCCTTGGCCCCGCGGGCCAGCGCGGAGCCGAGGTCACCGTCGCCGACGTGGCGGTCGGCCGCGTCGAGGTCGTCCCGCGCCGCGAGCAGCGCCTCGCACGCAGCGTCGATCGCGCGGCGGACCGACTCGTCCGGAGTGCCCGCGTCGGTCTCCTCGCGCGGCGGCGCCGGGACGGGGATCGTCTCGAACGACGGCACGGCACCGACCCCGCCGACGGCCCCACCGGGCCAGGCCAAGGACGCGGTCGGGGCGTCCAGGAGCGCGAGCCGCTCGTCGTCGACGGGCAGCAGCGTGACCGAGGCGCCGGCCATCTCCAGGCTCGTCATGACGAGGCCCGCCCAGAGTCGCTGCAGCTCCAGGCCGTGGCGCTGCACCTGATCGGCGACGGCGCGCGCGATGATCGCGAGCTCCATCGGGGGTGTCCCACCCGCCGACCCGACGAGCGCGACGACCCGATCGCCCTGCCCGAGGCCGCGGTCGGCGACGATCCCCTCGACGAGCGTGCGGGCCACCTCGTCGGCCGGCGCCAGCGACGTCCGCTCGACGCCGGGCTCACCGTGGATGCCGAGACCGAGCTCCATCTCACCCTCGCCGAGCTCGAATCCCGGCTCACCGGAGGCAGGGACGATGCACGGCGCGAGCCCGACGCCCATCGTCCCGAGCTCGTCGATCACCCCCTGGGCCGCCCGCTCGATCTCCTCCAGGCTCGCCCCCTGCGCCGCCAGCGCACCGGCGACCTTGTGGACGAGGACGGTCCCGGCCAGCCCGCGCCGCCCGGCGTTCGTGTCGTCGTCGGCGAGCGCCGCGTCGTCGGCGACGACAACCATCCGCACATCGAGCCCCTCGTCGCGGGCGACCTCGGCCGCCATCCCGAAGTTGAGGCGGTCGCCGGTGTAGCTCTTGACGACGAGGAGGCAGCCGGCATCGCCCGTCACGGCGCGAATCCCGTCGAGGACGGCCTCGACGCTCGGGGAGGCGAAGACGTCGCCGCTCACCGCGGCGGTCAGCATGCCCTCGGCGACGTAGCCGGCGTGCGCCGGCTCGTGGCCCGCGCCTCCTCCGGAGATCACCGCGACCGGCACGGCAGCCCGATTCGCGTCGGTGACCACGGCATCGGTCCGCACCGCGATGAGCCGGTCCTGCAGCAGGCCGAGCCCGGGTTGGGTGAGCGCCAGACCCTCGAGGGATTCACGCACCACGTCGTCGGGGTCGTTGATGAGCTTCTTCATCGCCTCATCCAAGCAGCCTCACTCGGCGCAGGCACGCAGACGAGGGAGAGCGAGGCGCTACTTGCTCGCGGCGAGGCTGGCGCCGAGGGCGATCATCATCGCGCCACCGGTCGCCCCGACGGTGTCGAGGCGCTGCGGCTTGCGGGCGAACCAGTCCCGCGCGCGCCCGGCGAGCACGGCCCACACGCTGTCCGAGGCGATGGCGAGCACGGCGAACGCGAGCCCGAGCAGCCCGATCTGTAGCCCCGCGCGGCCGGCGGAGGCGTTGATGAACTGGGGCAGGAAGGCGACGAAGAAGACGATCGTCTTCGGGTTCGTCGCGCCGACGATGAAGCCGGTCCGCAGCGAGGCCCCGCGAGCCTCGGTCGGGCGCGCCGTCGTCGCGCCCTCGAGCGCGGCGCGAGCGTCGGCGCGGTGCCGGATCGCCTGGATGCCGAGCCACACGACATACGCCGCGCCGACGAGCTTGATCGCCGTGTAGAGCTGCGCGCTCGCCGCGACGACGCTGCCGAGTCCCACGGCGACGCAGACGATCTGGGCCATGAGGCCGATCCCGTTGCCGACGACCGACAGGAGCGCCTCACGACGCCCGACGGTGAGCGCCCGCCCGATCGTGAAGAGCAGGCTCGGGCCCGGGACCTGGATGAAGAGGAGGGACGCGACGAGGAAGACGGCCCATTGGTTCAGCGACGGCACGCAGATCAGTGTGGAGCCCGCCCGGGCATCGAGTCCAGCGTGTATCGGGTCGGTGAGGAGCAAGCGCACGACCCGACCTGCGCGCTACATCTGTTCGGGCGCCTCGATGCCAACGAGGTCGAGCCCGGTGACCATGACGCGCAGGGTGAGCGCGCACAGCGCGAGCCGCGAGTCGCGCACCGGGCCCTCCGCCTTGAGCACCGGGCAGTTCTCGTAGAACGCGCTGAACGCCTGCGCGACCTCGAAGAGGTAGGCGCACAGTCGGTGCGGCTCGAGCTCGTCGCCGACCGCCGCGACGACCGTGCCGAACTCCAGGAGCAGGAGTCCGAGGGCCCGCTCGCTCGGCTCGTCCAGCATGATCGGTGCGTCCGCCACCTCGCAGGATGCGGGGTCGACCCCGATCGACCGGAAGATCGAGCGGATCCGCGTCGAGGCGTACTGCAGGTACGGCCCGGTGTTGCCGGTGAGCGCGAGCATGCGGTCGAGGTCGAAGACGTACTCGGAGTCGTGCGCGACGGACAGGTCGGCGTACTTGATGCCGCCGACGCCGATCTGGGCCGCGATCCGGGCGCGGTCGTCCTCGGACAGATCCGGGCGGGCCTCGTCGATGTGGGCCCGCGAGTGCGCGACGGCCTCCTCGATGAGCGCCATGAGCCGCAGCGGGGCCCCGGATCGGGTCCGCAGGATCTTGCGGTCCTCCCCCAGCACGTTGCCGATCTGCACGTGGATCACCTCGACATCCTCGGGCAGCCAGCCGGCCAGCCGCGCCGTCTCCCACACCATGCGGAAGTGCAGCGCCTGCGGCGCGCCGACGACGTAGAGGACCCGGTTGGCGTGCAGGTCGCGCACCCGGCGCCGGATCGTCGCGAGATCCGTCGTGCCGTAGCCGTATCCGCCGTCGGACTTGCGGATGATGAGCGGCACCGGCTTGCCCTCGCGCCCGGTGTAGCCGGGCAGGAAGACGCACAGAGCGCCGTCGCTGATCTCCGCGATCCCCTTCGCCTCGAGCTCGTCGCAGATGCCGGCGAGCTCGTCGTTGTAGGTGGACTCCCCCGCGAGGTCGGCGTCGGTGAGGGTGACGCCGAGGGCGGAGTAGATGCGGTTGAAGTACGTCGTCGACAGGCCGATGAGCCGCTGCCACTGGGCGAGCGTCGGCTCGTCGCCGGACTGCAGCAGCGCGACCCGCGCCCGGGCCCGGGTCGCGAACTCCGGCTCGCCGTCGAAGCGCTCGCGCGCCGATTGGTAGAAGGCGTTGGGGTCGCTCACGAGCAGCTCGGCCTGCGCCGAGTCCTCGCCGACGTCGAGGAGCTGCTCGATGAGCATGCCGAAGGGCGTGCCCCAGTCGCCGATGTGGTTCTGCCGGATCACCTCGTGGCCGAGGTGCTCCAAGGTCCGGGCCAGCGCGTCGCCGACGACCGTCGTGCGCAGGTGCCCGACGTGCATCTCCTTCGCAACGTTCGGTGCCGAATAGTCGATGGGGATGATCTGCCGTTCCTGCGTCGGCACCCCGAGCCGCGCGTCGTCGGCCAACTCGTCGACGAGCCCGGCGAGCCAGCTGTCCCGGAAGGTGAGGTTGATGAAGCCCGGGCCGCTCACCTCGACGGCCGAGCACTGCTCGCTCAGGTCGAGGGCCTCGACGATCGCGGCGGCGACGTCCCGGGGCGCTCGCTTGGCGCGCTTGGCCAGGGCGAGGGCCGCGTTGACCTGCACGTCCGCATACTGGCTCGGGCGCAGCACCGGGTCGGATCCGGCGAACTCCTCCCCGAGAGCGGACTCGATGGCGGAGGTGAGGGCAGGGGTGATCGCGGCGACCGGTGAAACCATGCGTCAAGCCTAGTGGCGGCCACCGACAGCCCGATGCAGACCGCGGGCGCCGCCGGACAGGGCGGACCCGTGCATCGCCGCTCGGCCGCTCCCCCCGCGGAGGGCTAGCGTGACCCGCACCACAGGATGCGCCGTGGACAGGGGACGGTCGCAGCGGCGCATCCACCTCAGGGGATTCAGGGAGGTCGCCATGACCGACATCGCAGAGTGGGCACGGCACGGATGGCATCGGGCCGTCCGCACCGCCGCCTACGTGCTCATGCCCAAATTCACCGCCGGTGCCGTCGTCGTCGCCCGCGACGACGACCATCCGCAGGGCCCGCGGGTGCTGCTCGTCCGCAAGCGGACCGGCGGCGACCGGTGGGGCTTCCCCGCGGGCTACGTCGGCTACGGCACCTCGATCGTGGAGACGGCGGTGAGTGAACTGGCCGAGGAGACCGGGCTCCGCCCGCCGATCGACATCGCCGGTCACCTGCGCACCTACCGGCAGCCCTGGGCGATGCACCTGGACCACCTCTTCCTCGTCGCCGCGACCGGCGAGCCGCACGTCCACGACGGCATGGAGATCGCCGACGCGACGTGGTGGCCGATCGGCGCGCTGCCCGACCTGGCCGACGAGGCGCGCCTCGCGCTCACCGAGGTCCCCGACCTGCTCACCCGGCCGATCCCGCAGGCCGGCGCACCGACTCCCGCGCCGCCGCCGCGCGGCTGAGGAGCCCTCCCCGACGGGCGCCGTCGCGCGGACAGCCCCTATTCGACGCTCTACCCGAAGTGCGTCGGGGCCCTACTCGAAGGGCGTCGGGTCGCCCGCGCCGACACGGACGACCTCGGCCTCGCCGCTGGAGAGGTCGACGACGGTCGTCGGCTCGAGCCCGCACTCGCCGGTGTCGATGACGACGTCGACGACGTGGTCGAGCTCCTCCTTGACGCTCCAGCCGTCGGTCATCGGGGCATCCTCGCCGGGCAGGATGAGCGTCGAGGAGAGCATCGGTTCGCCGAGCTCGCGGAGCAGATCCTGGATGAGGACGTCGGCGCTGATCCGCACGCCGACCGTGTGCTTCTTGGCGTTCGCGAGCTTGCGCGGGACCTCGGGCGTCGCCTTGAGGATGAACGTGTACGGCCCGGGCGTCGCGGCCTTGAGGGCGCGGAAGACCGAGTTCGACATGTCGACGTACTGCCCCATCTGGGCGAAATCCGCACACATGAGTGTGAAGTGGTGCTTGTCGTCGAGCTTGCGGATGTCGATGATCCGCTGGCGCCCCGCTGGATTGTCCAGCGCGCAGCCCAGTGCGTAGCCCGAATCGCTCGGGTAGGCCACGAGCCCGCCGTCACGGATGACGGCCGCCGCCTGCGCCACGAGCCGCTCCTGCGGATTGACGGGGTGCACGTCGAGGTATCGGGCCATGTCACGAGCCTATCCGCGATCACGCGGCGACGCCCTGGCATGAGCACCGGCACGCGCACGCACGACGCCGCGCCCGGAGCGAGGCTCGCGGGCGCGGCGGGTCGTGCAGGGTCACGAGGTCGGCGGCGCGACGCCGACGAGGGCGTCAGTCGATGAGCCGCAGGCGCACCGTCTCGGGCAGGGCGCCGATCGCGGAGACGACGGCGGGGGCGTAGTCCAGAGACACGTCGGTCACGACATACCCGATGTCGCCGCGCGTGCCCAGGAGCTGCCCGTCGATGTTCGCGCCGTGCTCGGCGAGGATGTTGTTGACCTGCGCGAGCACGCCCGGGGTGTTCGTGTGGAAGTAGGTGAGCCGGTGCTCGCCGGGCGCGTGCGCGAGGGTCAGCTCGGGGGAGTTGACGCTCAGGGTCGTCGTGCCGAGCTGCACGAAGTCGCGCAGCTTCGCGGCGACGAACCGGCCGATGTCCTGCTGCGCCTCCTCGGTCGAGCCGCCGACGTGGGGGGTGAGGATGACGTTCGGCACGTTCTGCAGCGGCGAGGAGAAGTCGCCGGTCCGCTTCTTCGGCTCGTTGGGGAAGACGTCGACCGCGGCGCCGGCGATGCGCCCGCTGTCGAGGTTGTGGCGCAGCGCGTCGTAGTCGACGAGGAAGCCGCGCGAGAGGTTGAGGAAGAGCGAGCGCGGCCGCATCCGGGCGAACTGCGGCGCCCCGAAGAAGCCCGCATTGCCCGGGCGCCCGTCGACGTGCAGCGTGACGCACTCGGCGACGTCGAGCAGCTCCTCCAGCGACGAGCAGCGGGTCGCGTTGCCGAGGGCGAGCTTGTCGTCGGTGTCGTAAAAATACACGTCCATGCCGAGCATCTCGGCGACGACCGAGAGCTGGGAGCCGATGTTGCCGTAACCGACGATGCCGAGCTTGCGGCCGCGGATCTCGTGCGAGCCCGTCGCCTTCTTGTTCCAGGTGCCGGCGTGCAGCTCGCGGTCGCGCTCGGTGAGCCGGCGGGCCAGGAGGATGATCTCGGCGACGACGAGCTCGACGACGGAGCGGGTGTTGGAGAAGGGGGCGTTGAAGACCGGGATGCCGGCCTTGGCCGCGTCTTCGAGCGCGACCTGATTCGTGCCGATGCAGAAGCAGCCGATCGCGGTGAGCCGGTCCTTGGCGGCCTCGATGACCCGCGGGGTGACCTGCGTCGTCGAGCGGATGCCGAGCAGGTCGACGCCGTCGAGGGCCTCGATGAGCTCGTCCTCCTCGAGCGCGCCGGCCCGGGTCTCGACCTCGATGCCCGAGGTATTGAATACGGTCTCTGCCAGATGGTGGATGTTCTCCAGGAGGAGCGCCTTCATGGCCACCATTCAACGCCGCGTCGTCCCTATCCCGAGACGCAGGTCCACGATACGATCCGCCCTCGCCTCTCACGCGGCGTGAAGCGCTCCCGGCGGAGCACGACGCGCGTATACGGTGAGCGGGCCAACTCTCGACCAGAAGGACACGACTCATGGGGGCTTCATCATGACCAGGGCATATGTCGGCTCCGAAGTCGGTGCGCTGCGCCGCGTCATCCTCCACCGCCCCGGCGCCGAGCTCGCCCGTCTCACCCCGAGCAATATGGCCGAGCTCCTCTTCGACGACATCCCCTGGGTGGAGCGCGCGCAGGACGAGCACGACGAATTCGCCCAAGCGTTGCGCGATCTCGACGTCGAGGTGCTCTACCTGCGTGACCTGCTCACCCAGACGATGGCCGAGCCGCTGGCCCGCGAATTCGTCTTCGACGAGCTCATCGACGCCGAGGTCTTCGGGCCCGCGGCGATCGACCCGCTCATGGACGTGCTCTCGGCGATGGACGCCCCCGACCTGGCGAACGCCCTCATCGACGGGCTGACCAAGCGCGAGACCGTCGACCGCCTCGGCTCCGAGCCGGACTCGCTCGTGCTCGCGACGCACCCCGACGAGGAGTTCGTCCTCGCGCCGCTGCCCAACCACCTCTTCGCGCGCGACACCTCGTGCTGGGTCTACGGCGGCGTCTCGGTCAACCAGATGCACATGGTCGCCCGGATGCGCGAGTCGGTGAACTACGAGGCGATCTACCGCTTCCACCCGCACCTGTCCTCCCCCGGCGCGCCCTTCCAGCGCTGGAGCGGCGGCCTCGGCGACGGCCTGGCGACGATGGAGGGCGGCGACGTGCACGTGCTCGGGCGCGGCGCGGTGCTCGTCGGGATGAGTGAGCGGACGACGGCCCAGGCGGTCGAGCGGCTCGCGCAGCAGCTCTTCGCCCATGGCGCGGCGACGCAGGTCATCGGCGTCCAGATGCCGATCTCGCGGGCGATGATGCACCTCGACACCGTGATGTCGATGGTCGACGAGCGCTCGTTCACCAAGTACGCCGGGCTCGGCATGCTCCCGACGTACGTGCTCACCCCGGCCGACACCCCCGCGGGCTTCACCGTCGCGGCGCACGCGCCCGAGGAGATGCACCGCGTCATCGGAAACGCCTTGGGAATCGATGAGATTCGCACGCTCACGGCCGATCAGGATCTCGGGGCCGCCGAGCGCGAGCAGTGGGACGACGGCTGCAACGTGCTCACCGTGCGCCCCGGCGTCGTGCTCGCCTACGAGCGCAACAAGGTGAGCAACGCCTACCTGCGCGCGCAGGGGGTCGAGGTCGTCACCATCCCCGGCAGCGAACTGGGCCGGGGCCGCGGCGGGCCGCGCTGCATGAGCTGCCCCATCGAACGAGAGGACATCTGAGCCGGATGCCGTTCAACCTGCACGGGCGCAGCGTCGTCAAGGAACTCGACTTCACTGCCCAGGAGTGGCGCTACCTGCTCGATCTCGCGGCCGACCTCAAGGCGGCCAAGCGCGCGGGGGTGGAGGTGCCGCGGCTGACCGGCGCGAACATCGCCCTCATCTTCGAGAAGACCTCGACGCGCACGCGCTGCGCCTTCGAGGTCGCGGCCTACGACCAGGGCGCCCGCTGCACCTACCTCGACCCCGCCGGCAGCCAGATCGGGCACAAGGAGTCGATGGCGGACACCGCGCGGGTGCTCGGGCGGCTCTACGACGGGATCGAGTTCCGAGGCAGCCGGCAGGTCGACGTCGAGACCCTCGCCGCGCGCGCCGGGGTGCCCGTGTGGAACGGCCTGACCGACGACTGGCACCCGACGCAGTCGCTGTGCGACGTGCTCACGATGCGCGAGCACAGCCACAAGGCCGACCGCGAGATCTCGGTGGCCTACCTCGGGGACGCCCGGAACAATGTCGGCAACTCCCTGCTCGTCACCGCCGCGATGATGGGGATGGACGTGCGGATGGTCGCCCCGCCGGCGCTCCAGAACGCCCCTGAAGTCGTCGCTGCCGCCAAGGAACTCGCGGCCCGCTCGGGTGGATCGGTGACCGTGACCGACGAGATCGCGGCGGGGGTCGCGGGCGCCGACTTCCTCTACACCGACGTGTGGGTGTCGATGGGCGAGCCGAAGGAGGTGTGGGGCGAGCGGATCGAGCTGCTGCGCCCCTACCAGGTCTCCACGGCGCTCCTGGAGCGCACCGGCAATCCCGACGTGAAGTTCATGCACTGCCTGCCGGCCTTCCACGATCGGGGCACCGAGATCGGGGAGTCGCTCTATCAGGCGACGGGCATGGAGTCGCTCGAGGTGACCGACGAGGTCTTCGAGTCGGAGGCCTCGATCGTCTTCGACCAGGCCGAGAACCGGATGCACACGATCAAGGCCGTCATGGTCGCCACACTGGGACGCTGAGCTCCCGCCCTCGGCTGAGGGCGGGAGCTGCGGTGTCGGCGCGTGCGGCCGTCAGCGGCTGCGGCGACCGGCGCTCGTGCGGGAGGAGAAGGCGGCGGCACCGCGCGGGGCGCCGGAGCCGGCGGCCGCGGGGGTGCGGGCCCCGGAGCGCGAACCGCTGCTCGCGGCGGGGCGCTGACCTCCGCCGCCACCGCGGCCGGAGCGACCGGCGGAGTCGCGCGAGCCCTGGGCCGCACCGGCGCGGGCCGGGCCACGGCTCTGGCCCTGACCTTCGCCACGGGCGGCGCCGGAGGCACCGGAGCGACCCGAGCCACTACGACCCGACCCACCGCGACGCGAGCCACCGGAGCGACCGCCGCCGGCGCCGCCACCTGCGGCGCCGCGGCCACGCGCGGGCTGCGGCTGAGCGGGCGGGAACGGCGTCGCGTCACCCTCGGCATACCGACGCTCGCCCGGGGCGATCGTCTGGAGCATCGCGTGCCCGGGGGCGACGCGGGAGATCGTCGGGCGGATGCCCGCGGCCTTGGTCAGCGCGCGGACGTCGCGGACCTGGTCGTCGGTCATCATCGTGATGACGGTGCCGTCGGCGCCGGCGCGGGCCGTGCGACCGGAGCGGTGCAGGTAGGCCTTGTGCTCGACGGGCGGGTCGGCGTGGATGACGAGCTCGACGTCGTCGACGTGGATGCCGCGGGCGGCGATGTCGGTGGCGACGAGGGTCGAGGCCGTGCCGGAGTGGAAGGCGTCGAGGTTGCGGGTGCGCGCGCCCTGGGCGAGGTTGCCGTGGAGCTCGACGGCGCTCACGCCGATCTTGTTGAGCTGCTTGGCGAGCTTCTTCGCGCCGTGCTTGGTGCGGGTGAAGACGACGGTGCGCCCGGGCGCGGCCGCGAGGTCGGCGACGACGTCGACGCGCTGGTCGGCGTCGACGTGGAGCACGTGGTGGCTCATCGTGCCGACCGGGGACTGCGCCGAGTCCGCGTGGTGCGTCACGGGATTGCGCAGGTAGCGCTTGACGATGACGTTGATGTCGCCGTCCAGCGTCGCGGAGAAGAGGAGGCGCTGGCCGTCCTTGGGCGTCGCGTCGAGGATCCGCTTCACGCCGGGCAGGAAGCCGAGGTCGGCCATGTGGTCGGCCTCGTCGAGCACGGCGATCTCGACGGCGGACAGGTCGACGTGGCGCTGACCCATGAGGTCCTCGAGGCGGCCGGGGCACGCGACGAGCACGTCGACGCCGGCGGCCAGCGCGCGGACCTGCGGGTTCTGGTTGACGCCGCCGAAGATCGCGAGGGTGCGCAGGGAGCTGGCGGCGGCGAGCGGCTTGAGGGCCGTCTCGATCTGCCCAGCGAGCTCACGGGTCGGGGCGAGGATCAGCGCGCGCGGCATCCGCGGACGGCGCGGGGTGCCGGCGTCACGCGAGGCGATGAGCCGGGCGACGACCGGCAGGAGGAAGGCGTAGGTCTTGCCGGAGCCGGTGCGGCCCCGGCCGAGGACGTCGCGGCCGGCGAGCGAGTCGGGCAGCGTCGCCGCCTGGATCGGGGTGGGGGTCGTGATCCCGTCGGCGGCAAGAAGGTCGCTCAGGGACGTGGGCACACCGAGGTGCGCGAAGGACTGCAGGGTCAAAAGAAGAACTCCAGAATCTGGTGAGGCGTCTCGCCCGGCGCAATCGAATCCGTCTCGGTCCATTCCGAGAGGGCGCCCGCGTGAAGATCTCTCAACTCACCGATGCACCCGAGGCAAGACGAAGCGGGTGCTCGTCGTCCATTCTACGGCACACCGGGCCGATCGCCCGCATCGTCCGCTGCCACCCCGCCGCGGATACGGGCACGTCGACGCCCGTGCTCGGCGCCGCCACCGCCGGTCGAGCGCTCCGCGAAGAGCCTGATCAGAGCCCCGCGAGCAGCGTCTCGCGGGCCAGCTCGACGGCTCTGCGACGTGCCCCGACGAGGGGGCCGTCGTCGACGGCGGTGAGGACGACGTCGACGGCGTGCGGGGCACCGAGGGCGGCGGCGAGGTCGTCCGCGAGGCCCGGCTCGCGCCCCCACGGCCCGCCGAGGACGATCGCCTCCGGCTCCAGGAGCGCGACGAGCGAGGCGAGAGCCCCCGCCAGGGCCGCGACGACCGCCTCCCGACGGTCGTCGGCGAGCGCGGCGCGGACCCGCGCGAGGTCGAGCGATGTCGTGCCCGGCGTCATGAGGTCGAGCGCGCCGAGGGCGTCGAGCAGCCGCGCGGATCGACCGTCGGGGCCGACGGTCCGCGCGTAGGCGATCTCCCCGGCCAGGCCGCGCGCTCCCCCGACGAGCCGCCCGGCGTCGACGATCCCCGCGCCGAGGCCGACCCCGAGGTGCACGTAGACGAAGGAGTCGAGCCGCCCCTGGCCCAGCTCCGCGAGTGCCGCCCACGCGACGTCGTTGTCGACGACACCGCCGGGCCCGACGACCGGCGCGAGGTCGGCCTCCCCGATGACGAAGGGCGATCCGGTGAGGTGCACGAGCCGGCAGCGGTCGCGGTCGACGGGGTCGGCGACGCTCAGCGCGCGCGCCGGCAGCGCCACCCCGACGGCGGCCTCGACGTCGGCGACGAGCCCGGCGAGGGTGTCGAGGAGCTCCGTCGCGCCGATCGTCGTGCCGACCGGGCGCACCTGTCGATGCCGGAGCGTGCCTGCGCCGTCGAGGCATTCGGCGACGATCTCGCCGGGGCCGGCGTGCAGGGCGAGCGCGAGCCCGGCCTGCGGTGTGATCTCGCAGTAGGTGCCGTTGCGCCCGCGGCCGCCCGCCTCACGGCCGGATTCGTGGACGAGACCGCGCTGTAGGAGCCGCGCGATGCTCGTCGAGGCCGTCGGCTTGGAGACTCCGGCCGCCTCCGCGAGGCCGGCCCGGGTGAGGCGCCCGTGGCGCAGCAGGGCGTCGAGGACCTGCGCGTCGGTGCCGCGCCGGGCGGTGTCGGGCGCCATGTGGGCTCCTTCGTCAAGGGTCTTTACAAATCGTAGCCGACCGTGGCAATCTATTCGTTAAGAGCCCTAACCAATGAAGGAGATCGGGATGACGACGCACCTCGAGCCGGCTGTCGACACGGCGCAGCTGCCGCCCCTGCCCCACTGGGAGGAGACCCCCGAGGACCTCGGCACCGCGACCGCACAGGTCAAGAAGGCGCTACGCGAGCGGATCGCCGCGTCGGGCCGGACCGTCGAGGAGGTCTTCGCCGTCGTCGAGGAACGCATCCGCGAAGAGGTCGAGGCGATCGCCGCGGAGAAGGCGCGCGGCGAGGACGTCTGGCCGGTCGTCGACTACGCCGACATCGAGGCCGGCACGGTGCCGCCCGAGCTCGTCGCGAAGATCCGCCGCCGCGGCTGCGCCGTGATCCGCGGCCACTTCCCCCGCGAGCAGGCGCTGGCCTGGGACCAGGACATCGTCGACTACGTCGAGTCGAACCGCTTCTTCGAGACCTACACCGGCCCCGGCGACGACTTCTTCGAGACCGTCGGCAGCAAGCCGGAGATCTACCCCATCTACTGGAGTCGCGCCCAGATGGAGGCCCGCCAGCACCCGCGGATGGCCGCCGCGCAGGCGTTCCTCAACTCGATGTGGACGCACGAGTCCGAGGGGCGCGCGTGGTTCGACCCGAACCGGGACTCGATGTACCCCGACCGCATCCGCCGCCGCCCGCCGGGCGCGACGTCGGGCGGGCTCGGCACGCACCTCGACCCCGGCACCCTCGACCTGTGGATGAGCGAGGGCTACCAGCGGCACTTCCGCCACCTCTTCGACGGCAACGTCGAGGCCTACGACCCGTGGGACGCGGCCTACCGGACCGAGGCGGAGCAGTACCCGGGCAGCACGATGTGCTCGGCGTTCCGCACCTTCCAGGGCTGGACGGCGCTCTCGGACATGGCCCACGACCAGGGCGTGCTCCACACCGTGCCGATCCCCTACGCGATGGCCTACCTCATGCTGCGCCCGCTGCTGAGCGACATCGCCGAGGACGACATGTGCGCGGTGCGCCCGGGCAAGACGTTCCCGGCGAACGAGCAGTGGCACCCCCTGCTCATGGAGGCCGTGAGCGGCATCCCCGACGTGCAGGCGGGCGACTCGGTCTGGTGGCACTGCGACATGGTCCACGGCGTCGACCCGGTGACCGACCAGGAGGGCTGGGGCAACGTCATGTACATCCCGGCCGCGCCGTGGTGCGCGAAGAACGAGGAGTACGCCGACCACGTGCGCAAGGCGTTCCGCGGTGGCGAGAGCCCGAGCGACTTCCCCGAGGAGCACTACGAGGCGAACTGGCAGAACCGCTTCGTCGAGTCCGAACTCAACGCGATCGGTCGGCGCGGGCTGGGTCTCAGCGTCGAGTAGCGCCGTCCCGATCGCGCCGCCACACCCTCTCCGACCTGCCAGGATGACCCGATGAACCCTTCGACCGACGGCGCCCGCAGCTGGCTGGCGACCCCGACGCACACCGCCTGGCTCGACGACCAGACGCGCCGACTCTTGCGATTCGCCCTCGGATCGGCGCTGCCCGCAGGGGGATTCGCTTACCAGGATGCCGACGGAAGCGCACTGCCGGGGCGGACGCCGCAGCTCTTCCTCACCGCGCGGATGGCGCACGCGTCGGCGATCGGCGTGGCGCTCGGCGTGCCCGGGGCGGGGGCGCTGCTCGACCACGCGATGAGCTCGCTCACGGGGCTCTTCGCCGACCCCGAGCACGGCGGGTGGTTCAGCGACCCGGCGCATCCGGACGCGCGCAAGGCGGTCTACGACCACGTGCACGTCGGGCTCGCGGCGGCATCGGCGTGCGCGGCAGGACACCCGGCCGGGCCCGAGCTGCTCGCCCAGGCCGTCGACGTCATCGACACCCGGCTGTGGGACGAGCAGGCCCAGGCGCTGCGCGAGTCGTTCGCGCGGGACTGGAGCGACGACGAGCCCTACCGCGGGGCCAACGCGAACATGCACGGGCTCGAGGCGTTCCTCGCGATCGGCGATGTCACCGGCGACGACCGCTGGCACCGGCGGGGATTGGCGATGGCGACCCGCGTCGTGCGCGAGCACGCCTCGGGCAACGGGTGGCTCATGCCCGAGCACTTCGACACCGCGTGGCGGGCGCTGCCGGACTACAACCGCGACGAGCCGAACCACCCGTTCCGGCCCTACGGCGCGACGTACGGTCACTCCCTGGAGTGGGCGCGCTACCTGCTCGCGCTGCACGCCTCACCCGCCGGGCTGCTGCGGCCCGACGAGGACTGGCTCGTCGACGCGGCGTCGCACCTCGCCGGCACGGCCCTCGAACGGGGTTGGGCCGCGGACGGGCAGGACGGGCTCGTCTACACCGTCGACTGGGACGGCTCGCCGGTCTCGCGGCTGCGGCTGCACTGGCCGATCTGCGAGGGGATCCAGGCGTGCGCGGCGCTCATCCGCACGACCGGCGACCCGCGGTGGGAGGCCTGGTATCGGCGACTGTGGGACCACGCGGCGACCTACTTCATCGACGAGCGCGGCACGTGGGTCAACGAAGTCGACGCCGACCTGCGCCCGTCGGGCGATGTGTGGCCGGGGCGCCCGGACTTCTACCACTGCATCGGCGCGCTCGTCGTGCCGACGCAGCCGCTCTCGCCGTTCGTGACGCTCGCGGCGGCGGGCAAGGAGTCGGCGATCCTGCCCGTCGCGTAGGCGTTCGCGCAGCTCTGCGGGCATCCGGGGCGCACTGCGGCAGCGTCGGGGCGACACTGGAGGGACCTGGATCGAAGGAGGGGCCATGAGCACCGAGCGCGTCCGCACGTCCCCGACCGTCGCGATCGTCGGGGGTGGACCGGCGGGACTCATGCTCTCCCACCTCCTCGCGCGCCGCGGGATCGCCACGACGGTCATCGACATCCGCACCCGACACGAGATCGAGACGACCCACCGCGCAGGGATTCTCGAGGCCGACAGCGTGCGGATGCTCGTGGACCACGGCGTGAGCGACCGGGTGCTGCGCGAGGGCGACGAGCACGAGGGCATCGAGCTGCGCTTCGGCGGGGTGAGCCACCGCATCGACTTCAAGGAGCTCGTCGGGGAGTCGGTGTGGCTCTACCCGCAGACCGACGTCTTCATCGACCTCGCCGATGCCCGCGAACGGGACGGCGCCGATGTACGCTTCGGGATCGCACATGCCGAGGTGTTCGAGGTCACCGGTGACCGGCCGTTGATCGTGTACACGGATGCCGAAGGTGAGCAGCATCAGATCCGCTGCGACTATCTCGTGGGTGCGGACGGCTCGCGCAGCGTGTGCCGCCAGCAGATGCCGGAATCGCAGCGACGGCACTTCTTCAAGGAGTACCCGTTCGCCTGGTTCGGGTTCCTCGTCGAGGCCCCCCCAAGTGCCCCAGAACTCGTGTACGCCCACTCTGAGCACGGCTTCGCCCTGATCAGCCAGCGCACTGACGTGTTGCAGCGGATGTACTTCCAGTGTGATCCCGAGGAGGATGTGGCCCAGTGGTCCGACGACCGGATCTGGCAGACGATGCAGGCGCGGGTGGCGGGACCGGACGGTTTCACACTCAAGCAGGGTCCGATCTGCGACCAAGCGGTCCTGCGCTTCCGTAGTTTCGTCTGCGAGCCGATGCGGTACGGCTCGATGTTGCTGGTCGGCGACGCCGCGCACACCGTTCCGCCGACCGGTGCGAAGGGTCTGAACCTGGCGATGGCTGACGTCAAGATCCTGGCGGAGGTCCTCGAGCGGTCGGTGAAGACGGGCGACAAGGATGTACTCAACGAGTACGGTCCGCGGGCGTTGGACCGCGTGTGGCGCGCTCAGCAGTTCTCCTACTGGATGACCACCATGTTGCACACCCTGCCCAATGCCGACGACTTCGACAATCGGCGGCAGGTGGCCGAGTTGCAGTCGGTGGTGTCCAGCGTCGCCGGATCGACATATCTGGCCGAGGCGTACACGGGATGGCCCGGGCGCGGCTGAGGATCGCCCTGCGGGCCGCTTCCGTCTGGCGGAACCGAACGGTGGCGGTGAGCGATGCC
>RRZU010591520.1_pt1 | contig 18374 bp, 19 predicted proteins | sample 2165561 | NCBI WGS metagenome assembly RRZU01 (sample SAMN10456909, study PRJNA506462) | wastewater metagenome | isolation source: wastewater sludge | place: USA: Moscow, Idaho | reverse complement strand
TGCTGTTAGTACAACTTGTATGGCAGAAGTTATTGGTGATGACTTAAATGCATTTATTATAGGTGCAAGAGAAGAAGCAGAAGGTGAATTAGACAATGTTTTAATCCCAAGTGCGCATACTCCTTCATTTGTTGGTTCTCATATTACAGGTTATGATAATATGATGAAATCAACTTTAGAGCAATTAAGCGAAGGTGTTGAAAAATCTGTTGATGCAGAAAGAATAAACATAATTCCTGGATTTGAACCTTACTTAGGATCATTAAAAGAAATTAAAAAAATCTCTAAAATGTTTGGTGATAAAATCATTATGATTGGTGACCATGAAGAACAATGGGATACTGGGGCTGGTGAATATAAATTATACGCTGGTGGAACAAAATTAGAAGATGCAAAAACTGCAATTAATGCAAGCGCAACAATCAGTTTACAAAAATATTCTTCAATTTTAACAGCTAAAACTATTAAAAATAAATGGAAACAAAAGTTCGAAACTTGTAATCCAATTGGATTAAGTGGTACAGATGCTTTTGTTATGAAATTAGCAGAATTAACAGGGAAAGAAGTTCCTGAAGAATTAAAACAACAAAGAGCTAGATTTGTTGATGCAATGCAAGATTCTTATCCATATATGCATGGTAAAAAAATTGCAATTTGGGGAGATCCTGACTTCTTATTAGGAATGGTTTCATTCTTAGTTGAAATGGGTTCAATTCCAACTCATATTGTATGTAACAATGCACCAAGAAAAGGTTGGGAAGAAGATATGAAAGCTATTCTTTCTAAATCTGCTAGAGCTGATGAATGTAATATTTGGGCTGGAAAAGATTTATGGCATTTAAGATCTTTATTATACACAGAACCTGTTGACTTTATGATTGGGAATGTTTACGGAAAAGAATTATACAGAGATACAAAAATACCTTTAATCAGAATTGGATTCCCAATTTTTGATAGACACCACTTACATAGATACTCTATAAGTGGTTATGAAGGTGGATTAAATCTATTAACATGGATTACAAACTCTATTTTAGATCAATTAGATGAAGAGACTAAAAATATCGCAGAAACTGATTATTTCTTCGATTCAGTTAGATAATTCAAAAACTAGAAGATTTTCTTCTAGTTTTTTTTAAATTACCGTTATGTATTAAGTTATATAATGGTAATATTTTTTAATAATCGTTATATACAAAAAGATATAACCAAAAGGATTTATGTGGAAATTTCATCAAATTTAACTTTAGAGATATTTAATCAACCTTTTTTACTAGAAAAAAGAATAGATTTATTAATAGCAGTTAAAAGAACCGGTTCAATTAGTAAAGCTGCAATTGAGGTTCCTATGAGTTATAAAGCTGCATGGGAAGCCATTGAAGCTATGAACAATCTTTCTACAACTCCTATTGTACAAAGAGAAACAGGAGGAGTTGGAGGTGGTGGAACGAAACTTACACCCTATGGAGAAAACCTTATAAATACCTATGAGATTTTAAGAAGTGAACAAAAAAAATTTCTTGAAAACTTAAGTCAAAGAACGGATATAAATACAGGAACATTAAAAGATATAAGGAGATTATCAATGCAAATTAGTGCTAGAAATCAGATAAGTGGTATTGTAGAGTTAATAACAAATGGAACAGTAAATGCAGAAGTTTATATAAAGCTAAAAAGTGGATATACAATAGTTTCTGTGATTACAAATACAGCCGTTTCTAACTTGAATTTAAAACTAGGGGATGAAGTAGTAGCTATTTTTAAATCAAATACAGTTTTAATAACAACTGATATAAGTTTAAATATAAGTGCTAGAAATAAACTTCAAGGAAAAGTAGATTCAATAAATAAAGGTGAGATTAATTCTGAATTAATTATAGATATTGGAAATGGTGATAAAGTAGCTTCAATAATTACATCAAATTCAATTGATAATTTAAAGATAAAAGAGGGTGCACAAGTAAGTGCTATTATAAAAGCCTCTGATGTAATGATAGGTAAATAAGGAAAAAAATGATGAAACAAAGTGGAATCCTGTTTACAGGTAAAAAAATATTTTTAGTATTATTACTTTTATCTTCAAGTGTATTTGCAGGTCAAATAAATGTTGCAGTTGCTGCTAATGTTAGTTATGCAATGGATAAATTAATTATAGAATTTAATAAAACAAATCCTAATACAAAAATTCAAGTAACGCTTGGAAGTAGTGGAAAACTAGTGGCTCAAATTAAAAATGGTGCGCCATATAATATATTTATGGCAGCAAATATGGGTTTCCCACAATCTTTATATGATGATCAAATTGCAATTACAAAACCTGTAGTTTATGCGCAAGGAGCACTTGCAATGATAAGTTCCAAAGAGCTTGATTTTTCAAAAGGAATAGATATTATAAAAGAGAGTTCAATAGAAAAAATTGCAATTGCAAACCCAAAAACAGCTCCATATGGGGCAGCAACTATGGAAGCTATTAAAAATGCTGGATTAGAAGAAGTGACTAAAGGTAAATTTGTTTACGCAGAGTCGGCATCTTCTACCGTAAATTATGCTACAACAGCCGCAGATATAGGTTTCATACCAAAATCTTCACTTTTTGATGAAAATTTAGCACAATATAAAGAAAATAAAAACTGGATAAGTGTTGATACAAAACTATATAAAGCTATAGAACAAGGTATAGTTATAATTAATAATGCAAAAGATAACATGGAAGTTAAAGCATTTTACGATTTTATCTTAAGTGCAAAAGCTAAAAAAATATTTATTGATTATGGATACATAGTAGAATGAGCCAAATAATTGCAACAATAAAAAAGATACATAATATAGATAATTTAAACATAGTAGAGTTTGACTTTTTTGGAAAAACTTTGAAAATGATGAGTTTAGATTTAAATAAAAATGTTCAGATTGGTAAAAAAGTAAAACTTGCGATGAAACCTACAAATATTTCTATTGCAAAAAATTTATTTGGAGAAATTAGCTTATCAAATCAACTTGTTGTAAATATTAAAAGCATAGAAAATGGTCAATTATTAAGTAGTATAATTTTAGAAGTAAATGATACAATTTTTGAAAGTATAATAACAGCAGATTCATCAAAAAGGATGAATCTGCAAAAAAATGAACAGGTAACTATTTTGATAAAAGCTAGTGATTTATCTATCCTGGAGGTACTAAATGATTGAGTTGTTAAAAGCTATTGAGTTTTCTCCTTTTATAATCTCTTTTAAATTAGCTGCAATTACTACATTGATTTTGTTTTTTATAAGCCTACCACTTGCTTGGTATTTATCCCAAACAAAATCAAAATATAAACCGGTACTAGAAGCTATAACAGCCTTACCAATAGTTTTGCCACCTTCTGTTTTAGGTTTTTATATACTTTGGTTTTTATCTTTTAATTCACCTATTGGTGCATTTTTTGAAGAGTATTTTGGAATTAAACTTGTATTTAACTTTACAGGACTTGTAATTGCTAGTTGTTTTTATAGCTTACCTTTTATGATTCAACCACTACAAAGTGGCTTTGAAAGTTTAAATAAAAATATGCTTGAAGCTAGTTATATTTGTGGAAAAAATAAAACCCAAACACTTTTTAAAATAGCCTTACCAAATATAAAACCAGCACTAATGACAGCTATTATAGTAACCTTTGCCCATACAGTTGGAGAGTTTGGTGTTGTTTTAATGGTTGGAGGAAGTATTCCTGATCAAACAAAAGTGGCTTCTGTTGCTATTTATGAATTTGTAGAAATTATGGATTATACAAATGCCCATATTTATAGTGTAATTATGGTGATACTTAGTTTCTTAACTCTTCTTGGTGTTTATATTTTTAATGGTAAACAAAAAAAGAGTGTAGTAGGAATATAAAATGAAAAAAAATATACTAGATAGATATGATAAAACTGCAAATAATGAAATTATTATAAAAATTTCTACTAATAAATTTGAAAATCTTTATGAGCATTTTGATAGAAGTTCAACATTTCTAAAAAAAGATTTATCTAAACAGTTAGTTGATTATATAATCGAAAGTGTAAGTGAAATATCAAATGAAAAGTTCATAATAAAGTTTTATTTAGAAGAAAGAATAGAAGAAGAAAATATTTTACAAATAGAAGAAAGCTTTGATAACTATTTTAGCTACCTGGAAGAACTTGAAAAAAAGAAAATGAAAGAGCAGGTGAAAAATTCGCTTATATTTATGCTTATTGGAGTATTTTTTATAACCTTATCAATTTTAACAGAAACAAATGAAGAGTTAACATATAGAATAATATCAGAGGGATTAATGATAGCAGGATGGGTTTCTATGTGGGAGGCAATGGCTACAATACTTATTAAATGGTTGCCTTTGAGAAAGAAGTTAAAAATCTTTAAAAAAATTAGTTTTTCTAAAATTGAATTTGATTTGAAAGAATAAAAGATGATAAAAATAAATATACAAAAACAACTTCATGGATCAAATGGTTTAATGAATTTAAATGTAAATCTAGAGATAAAACAAGGTGAGTTTGTAGCTCTTGCAGGTCTTAGCGGTAGTGGAAAAACTACACTTCTAAGAATTCTAGCAGGTCTTGAAGAAGCAAGTGGAATAATAAAAATAAATAATTCTATTTGGCTTGATGAGAAATTTTCTTTAAGTCCTCAAAAAAGAGAGATTGGTTTTGTATTCCAAGATTATGCACTTTTCCCAAACTATACTGTTCTTGAAAATCTTTTATATGTAAACAAAGATATAGAACTTGCGAATCATTTATTAAAAATCACCGAACTAAGTGAACTAAAAAATAGACTTCCACAAACTCTAAGTGGCGGTCAAAAACAAAGAATTAGCTTATGTCGAGCTTTAATGAACAGACCAAAAATTCTACTTATGGATGAACCACTATCAGCTTTAGATCCAGCTATGAGAACAAAACTTCAAAATGAAATTCTAACATTACATAAAGAGTTTAACACTACTACCATAATGGTAAGTCACGATCCAAGTGAGATATATAGACTTTCAAATCGAATGGTAGTTTTAAATAATGGGCAAATAATAAAAGATACCACTCCTAAAGAGGCCCTATTAAAAACAAATGGAAGTGCTAAATTTTCATTTGAAGGAGAACTTCTAGATATCATTAAAGTTGATGTAATTTATGTTGCTATTATAACAATAGGACAACAATTAGTTGAAGTTGTAATTGGTAATGAAGAAGCAAAAAATTTAAAAATAGGTGACATAATAAATGTAAGTACAAAAGCATTTGCACCTATGGTGAAGCAGTAAAATATATAATTCTACACAAAGCTACGGAACAATTATTGCATATAGATTAATACACCTTAATACTTAGAAAGTTTGGGAACAATTTATTTTGTTCCCTTATTCAAGGAGAGAATCTATGGAAAAATATGTTTTACCTATTATTTTGATACTTTATATAAGTGCGATAATTTTTTATGAATATAAAAAAGAATTAAAGTCATGATAGCAACTCTTGAAGCAACTTATAGTTTTGCAAAAAAATTCCCACACTATAAAGATTTTTATATTAAACACAATGATCTAGTTTTCTCAAAACTAGGGCTTGGAACTTTTAATAAAGAACCTTACAAAGAAGAGAACTATGTTTTTCATTATATAGAAGGTGTTAAAGAAGCTATAAAAAGTGGAATAAACCTAATAGATACAGCAAGTAATTATAGATATGGACAAAGTGAGAAAGAGATTGGTATTGCTTTAGAAGAATTATTTCAAGAAAATAGTGTAAAAAGAGAGGAATTAATTATATGTTCAAAGGGTGGTTTTATTCAACTTGAATTTCCTTTCCCCAAAAATCCCTATACTTGGATTGAAGAAAATATAATTAACACCTCATTGGCAAAACTTGAAGATATTGAATTAGATCAACATTGTATGACTCCTGATTATTTAGAGTGGTCATGTAAACAATCTTTGAAAAATCTTGGTGTAAAAACACTTGATATTTATTTTTTACATAATCCTGAAATACAAATTGGTAAACTAGGATATAAAATATTTCTAAAAAAAATTGAATCTATTTTTAAAAGATTTGAAAATATGGTTACTAATGGTTTAATAAAATCTTATGGGGTAGCTGTTTGGAATGGATTTATAAATCAAAAAGAGTCAAATGAACATATAAATTTAGAAGATTTAGTTGATATTGCCATAAAAGTAGCAGGGCCTAATCACAACTTCAAATATATTCAAACACCTTTTAATATGGCAAAAACTTCTATATATACAATGCCCACTCAAAAAGTGAAAGGGCAAGATTGTACATTACTTCAAGCAGCTCATAGATTAAAAATTGGTGTAATTTCAAGCTCATCATTATTACAAATGAATCTATTTAAAAAATCATTTAATACACAAGTTGGTTACCTTCTTGATTCTAAAATGATTTTAGAAAATGATATTCAATTAGCACTTCAATTTGTTCGTTCAACACCAGGACTTATCTCATCACTATTTGCATCAAAAGTTCCAGTACATATAAAAAAGAACTTAGAAATAACAAAAATACCAGCAACATCAAAAGCGAAATACGACTTGATGTATAGAGTATAAAATGATTTACGATGTAATAGTTGTAGGTTCTGGAATAGCTGGCTTAATGGCAGCTATTGAAGCAAAAGATGAAAACAATAAGGTTGCACTTATTTCAAAGTCTAATGTCTTTAAATCAAATTCTTCAATGGCAAGTGGTGGAATAAATGCTGTTCTTGATATAAATAATACAGATGAAATCAATAAACATATTCAAGATACATTTAATTCAGCAAAAGGGCTTGGAAATAAAAAAGCAATAACTTATATGTGCAAACAAGCATCAACTATTATTGAAAAATTAATTGAATATGGTGTAGATTTTGATAGGGATGAAAATAATAAAATACTTCAAAGGCCTTTTGGAGGAGGAAGTTCAAATAGAACTTGTTATGTAGGAGATAAAACAGGAAGTGCTATAACCTTGAGTCTTATAAAAAAAGCAAAAACTATGGGTATAACTTTTTTACCAAATAATTTCATTTTAAATCTTGCAAAATACCAAGATAGAGTAAGTGGCGTAGTTTCATTAAATAAAGAAACTTCACAAGTTATGATTTATTCATCAAAATCTGTTGTTCTTGCAGGTGGAGGATATGCTGGCATTTATAGAGGTTACTCAACAAATGCACCTGATTATACAGGGGATTTATTAGCTGTTGCTTTAAGAGCCGGGCTTTATTTAAAAGATATGGAGTTTGTTCAATTTCATCCAACTGGTTTTGTAAAAACAAATTATTTAGTAACAGAAGCAGCTCGAGGAGAGGGTGGTTACTTAGTAAATAGTGAAGGTGATCGATTTATAAATGAGCTTGAAACTAGAGATAAAGTAGCACGAGCTATTTTAAAAGAACAACTTGAAGGTAAAAAAGTATTTATTGATTTACGACATTTAGGTCTTGAAAAAATACAGCAAAAGCTTCCATCTTTATATAATGCTGCACTTATGCAAAGTGGAGTTGAGTTATCTAAAGAATTATTAGAAATCAAACCTGTTGCACACTATACAATGGGTGGAGTTGATGTAAATATGACTGAATCTGATTTAAAAGGTTTATTTATTTGTGGAGAAATGGCTTCAAATGGAGTTCATGGTGCAAATAGATTGGGTGGTAATTCTTTACTTGAAGGATGTGTATTTGGGAAACTTGCAGGTAATAAAGCAAAAGAGTTTTCCAAAGAGTTTGAGTATGCACCAATAGACTATAATACCGTAATAAAAGATATTGAAATGATTGATTTTATTTTTTCATCAGATACAAGTAAAAACTTTAATGCAATAAGAATAAGTCTTGGGAAATGCTTATTTGAAAAAGCTGGAATTATTAAAAATGAAAAAAGTTTAACCCTTGCATTTGATTATATAAAATACCTAAGACAAATCTCTTATACATTACATTGTATCAATAAAGAAAGAAATAATAATGTTGAATTAACAGCAATTTTAGAACTTAGAAATGCTCTTGAGATTTCAGAAGCAATTATTTTAAGTGCTCAAAAAAGATGTGAAAGTAGGGGAGCTCATTATAGAGATGATTATCCTGAGACTTTAAAAAAATTTGATAAAAGTTTTGTAGTAAAAGAGTTAAAAAAAGGGTTTTTTAAAATCTCATTTAAAGAAAATGACTTAATAAAAAAAATCAAAAATTTATTTATAAACAAGGAGTAAATTATGGCAAAAGTAATGTTAAGAGAAGTAGATGGAGTTGTATCTTTTTATTTTGCAAAAAAAGATATGGAAGAAACAATAGAAGAAATAGAGTTTGATAGTGATGAAAAATGGGGTGGAAATGCAAGCTTATCAAATGGTGAAATTTGGTGGATACAACCAGGTATTAAAAAACTTCCTAAAGAAGAAGTTTGCAAAAAAATTTCAGATTAAGAAATTGTATGTTTATTATATAAATGAATGCTTATTTATAGCATTGATTATAGATATAATTTGAATAAATATTAAATGTACACAAAAGGAGTAAAAATGTTTGATAAATCTGCCTGTATGGGGTGCCTTACAATAAAAGAGCTGATGACACTTCATGAAATATCTTCAATTATTTCTAATCATTATGATTTACAAACTTCATTGGAAAAATCAATGAAAATATTGAAGAATACTCTAAATCTAGATAATTGTGTTGTTCATATTATTGAGGATGATATTTTAAATGTTTTTGCTGCTGTTGAGTTATCAAAAATCCAAAAAAATTTGGCTTCATATAAAATAGGTGAAGGTGCAACGGGAATGGCTGCTGAATCTAATGAGCCTGTGGTTGTAGAGAATATTCATAATAACTCTTTATTTTTAAACAAATCAGGAAAAAGAGATTTTAATGGAAAATCTTACGTTGCTGTTCCCTTAATGATAGATAATGAAAGTATAGGTGTTTTAGGTGCTGTTATTACAAAAACAGCCGAAATAGACTTGGATGATACTGTTAGAATTTTGGCAATTGTAGGTTCTATATTTGCACAAACTATACACTCATATCAACTTAATCAAAAAGAGAAAGAAAGACTTCAAGAACTAAAGCTTTATTATAAAATGGAGTGGGACTCAAAGGTTCATAACTTTGGGGATATCATAGGTGATAGTCCAAAAATGCAACAAGTTTTCAAAGTAATACAAAGAATTGCCCAATCAGATGTTACAGTATTAGTTCGAGGAGAAACAGGTACAGGAAAAGAGCTTGTGGCTGCTGCTATTCATAAAAGAAGTAAAAGAAAAGATGAACCATTTATAAAACTAAACTGTGCAGCAATTACAGATACCCTACTTGAAAGTGAACTTTTTGGTCATGAGAAAGGTGCCTTTACAGATGCAAGAGAAACAAGAAAAGGTAGATTTGAACTAGCAGATGGTGGTACATTGTTTTTAGATGAAATAGGAGATATAAGTGCATCAGCGCAAGTAAAACTACTTAGGGTTTTACAAGAAAGAGAATTTGAGAGAGTAGGTGGAAGTAAAACCATAAAAGTAAATGTAAGATTAGTAGCAGCAACAAATAGAAATCTTGAACAAATGGTAAAAGATGGAAAATTTAGAGAAGATTTATATTATAGATTAAATGTAATTCCTATTGATTTACCACCACTAAGAGAACGAGGTGAGGATATAAAACAACTAGTAAATTTCTTTTTAGAAAGATCTATTAGAAACCATAAAAAGATGGTAACTATAACAGATGAAGCTATGGATGCATTATGTGATTATCCTTGGCCTGGAAATGTAAGAGAACTTGAAAATACACTAGAACGTATTGTATTAATGGGAAATGAAGAAGGAATAAATAAATCAGATATGTTACTTTTACTTCCTGCACTTTTTGATCATAAATTAAAAAGTGATTTTAAACCAATATCTAAAAAAACTCTAAATTTAGAAGAATTAGAAAAAGATGCGATTATTGAGGCTCTTGAGAATAATGATTTCAATCATTCAAGTGCAGCATTAGAGTTAGGAATAACTCTTAGACAAATAGGTTATAAAATAAAAAAATATGAAATCTAAAATAACATACAAAAATGAAGAACTAGAATTAATTGATGATTTTGTGGATATTGGTTATATGGCAGATAATTTCGATGCTGTTGATATAAACAATAATGAAGTAACTATCAAAAAAGCAAGTCCAAATAGAAATATTCAATTATTTTTATCTTTTCCCTTCTTTGATGAATTTTCTGAAGAAATAATTACTTTTGATGAGTTTATTAGTGCTGCAAAAATAGATATTTTTACATATGTAATATTTAGTGAAAAGACCAATTTATCATACAAGTTTAAAAAATTAATTCCTATATTTGATATAAATGAAGAGTTTGCAAATATGTACGGAACGAAAATTGTAAGTGGTACTCTAGAAAATAGATTAACAAAAGCACTTTTTTTAATAGGTAAAGATGGTGCCATCTATCATATAGATATGCCTGAGAATTTAGAGAAGCCTTTAGATTTAGAAAAAATCCGATTGGCACTAAACAAAGCATATCACTCATACACAGGAGCTGGATGTCATGGATGATATAAAACAGAAGATAAAAACTGGTCAACTTATTCCTTTTTTAGGAATGGGAGTGTTTGAAAATACGAAAACAAAGGATGGTTCTACTCTTCCTTATGATAGTGATTCAATGATTCTAGCTTTAAACAATGGAAGAGCTATGAGTGATAGGCTTATGTATGAATACAGTCGAGCTGCTATGAGCTTAGAGCAAAGAAAAGGTAGAGAATTTATTATTCAAATGACAAATCATATCTATTCATCAAAAGAGTATGAAATACCAGATATTTATAAGTGGTTAAAAGAACTAAAACCAAAATATATTATTGATACTAATATGGATGATAGTTTACAAAAGATATACAATGATGTAGAGCATTTTTTAATCACAGGTGTTTCAAGAATAACAGCAGATTGGGATAGATATTTAATCTATTTATTTGATGTAAAAGAGCAAAAATATACAAGAATTGAAAAAGAAAATCTAAACTTAGACTTACCAATACTTTTTAAACCAATGGGTTCTACTAAACCTGAAATGAATTTCATTATATCAGATGCTGATTTTGTTGATTGGTTAACAGAAGCTATGGGTGGTTATGCAATGCCTAATATACTAAAAGAGTATAGAAAAGGTAAAGATTATCTATTTTTAGGAGTAGATTTTTCAAGGGATACTTTTAGAATGGTTACAAATGAAATAACTATTGATTTAAATGCTGGTCTTTCTTTATTTGATAAAGAAGAATTAACAAAAAAAGAGGATAAATTTATTAAAACTCATAACTTAGAGGTTTTAAATATGAGTATTAATAATTTTATAAATAGCAATGAATAGTACAGCTACTTGTGATTTCTGTGGAAAAGAGATAACAGAAGTAAAAAAAATATTCTCAAGTGAAGTTTCTCATATCTGTGATGAATGTGTGACAATGTGTTCTAAAGTTCTTGAAAAAGAGCTTATTAAAGATAGTAAAAAAGAGTTCCAAAAAGGCCTTAGTGTTCCTATTAAAATAAAAGAGCATTTAGATGATTATGTAATTGGCCAAGATGAAGCTAAAAAAGTTTTAGCCGTTGCTTTATATAATCACTATAAAAGAATTGATAAACCAATAGTAAAAAATATAGAAATAGAAAAATCAAATATTATGCTAATAGGTCCCACAGGAAGTGGTAAAACACTTCTTGCAAAATCTCTTGCACGAATTATGGATGTTCCTTTTGCTGTTGCTGATGCTACAGCATTAACAGAAGCTGGTTATGTGGGAGAAGATGTTGAATCTATTTTATCAAGACTACTTGCAAGCGCTGATTATGATTTAGAAAAAGCAAAAAGAGGAATAGTTTATATTGATGAAATAGATAAAATTGCCAATAAAAGTGAAAGTGCGACAAGTGGTAGAGATGTGAGTGGAGAAGGTGTTCAACAAGGATTACTAAAGATTTTAGAAGGTGCTGATGTTTATGTTCCTGTAAAAGGAAGCAGAAAAAACTCATCTGCTGAAACTGTGATTTTTGATACCACTCATGTTTTATTTATTTATGGTGGTGCATTTGTTGGATTAAGGGAAGATGATAGTGTTAAAAAAACTAAAAAAGCTCCTAAGATGGGATTTTTGAAAAAAGAAGATGAAGAAGCCAATAGGAAACCTATTGAAGCCAAAGAGTTGATTTCATTTGGTTTAATTCCAGAATTTATAGGAAGAATTCCTATTATTGCAGAGCTTAACAAACTTTCAAAAGAGGATTTAATTAGAGTTTTAAAAGAGCCGAAAAATGCCATTACTAAACAGTATGAAATACTATTTGAACTTGATGGGGTTGAACTAGAATTTACAGAACCAGCCCTTGATAAAATAGCAGAAATTGCAGTTGAAAAAGATGTTGGAGCAAGAGGTCTTAGAGGTATTATTGAAAGTATTATGCTTCCCTTACAATATATTACTCCATCTGAAGAAAATCTTGAAAAATGCATTATTACAAAAGAGTATATCAACAAAGAAAAAAATGTTGAATTAATCTATAATGATAATATTGCAGAAGAATCAACAAAAGAAATTCTTTATAAAAAAATTGTAAACTAATTTTATAAAGGAACAAAAATTGCATATTATTTTTTATATTTTATAAAAAGGATAGAAGATGGCAGTTAAAATTACAGATGAATGTATAGCTTGTGAAGCTTGTGAATCTGAGTGTCCAGTTGCAGCAATATTAGCAGATGGAAATGAAAAAAATCCAAAAGATGGAATTTTATATGTAAAACCTGAATCATGTGTAGAGTGTGTTGACCATGCAGATGCACCAAGATGTGCAGAAGCCTGTCCTACTGCTGGTGCAATTGTATGGGATATGCCTTATACTACAGATTTTAGTACATATTATTCATCTGGACACGAAAGTGGTGAATATAAAATTAGAGAGCACAAATCAAAAGGTTTAATGCTTCCTGAAATTAAATCTCAAAAATTTAGACCTGAGATTCCTATGAGTACAAGGGAAGCTTACGGGAATGTTTCTAACTTCTAATTTAAAATGTAAATACACTTTGGTGTATTTACATTAAACTACTAAATAAGCTATAAAAAGATATCTAGATAATTTTGCAATAACAACCAAAACTATAAATTTTTTTAAATCATATTTTAAAATTCCAGCTACAAATGTTATGGGATCTCCAATTATTGGAAGCCAAGAAAAAAGTAAAGAAATAGAGCCATATTTATCAAAATAAGATTTTGATTTTAATATCACTTTTTCATTTATTAGTTTTTTCTCTACTAAGTATTCTTCACCTTTTAAGCCCAAAAAATAGTTTAAAAGTGAACCTAAACTATTTCCTATAGTTGCCACTATTACTAAAAAATAAATATTATAACCCTCTTTAATATCATAAATAAGCAAAGCCTCACTTCCTAAAGGAAATAAAGTTGCAGATATAAATGCACTAAGAAAAAGGATTAAATAAATCATATTCTTTTCTTAAACCAAGAACTTGATACTTCTGATATAAATACACCAACTAAAATCACAAGACAAGCTATGAATTCAATAATAGATAATTTTTCATTTAATACAAAATATGCCAAAATCAAAGTAAATACAGGAATCAAATATACAAAAACAGCAGCCTTTGAAGCTTGAATCTTTGTTAAAGCATAATTATATAAACCATAACCAGCCAAAGTTACCACTACACCTAAATAAAGAACCCAAAGAAAAGAATTCATTGTAATATTTAAAGGAATAGTAAAATATTCATATAAAAATAGTGGTGCGAAAAATATAGCACCTATAAAGGCCTGAATGGCTGTAATAAACAAAGCAGAATACTTATCACTTAAATATCTAGCTGTTATTGTGTAACCAGCACCACAAGCCATAGCAAGAAACTCTAAGAAATTTCCCAAAAGAGGATTTGGAGAACTAATTGATGTTGTTCCTTGTAAACTTAACCATATAGCTCCAGACATTGCTATTAAGGAACCAAATATTAATTGTTTTGTGATAATTTCTTTTAAAAAATATCCTGCTGCCATAGCTGTGATTATTGGCATTAGGGAAGTAATCATTCCAGCTTGTGATGCACTTGTTAATTGTAAGGCTTTTGATTCAAATATAAAATATAAACATGGCTCAAATAAAGCCAATAAAAGTATAAATTTTATATCTTTTTTTGAAAAATCATATTTTAAAAAAGATTTTATAAAATAAACAAAACACAAAGATGCAATGAGCATTCTTAAAAATATAACTGTAAATGGTCCTAAATCTTCCATAGCAGCTTTTAAAGCAATAAACGAACTTGCCCATATAAACATGGCGAATATTAATGATAATATACCAATATAACTAAAATTTTTTGTCAATTTTCTATTCTCAACTTTCTATTAAAAACGTATTATACAGATTAGTTTTCAAAAGAAAATTAATTTATAATAAATTAAAGATTTTTATAGTATAATTCCAATCTCAAAAGAGGAACATTGAGAATATCTAGATATTTTGAATGCTCTTCTTTAGACCCTTACAATTATTATTTGAGACAACGCCCCAGGATGGGAACATAGCAAGGCACCTTACTTAGTGGTGTGTTTGGGTATCTGGAGAAGAGTACTTAAAGTACTCTTTTTTTTTGCCTAATTTTTTAAATTAAATCAAGAAAATCTGAATTTAGAATCAACAATTTCTTTTCAACTTTATTATAAATAAATCTTTTATCTGCATTTTTTATAGCATTAAATATAATAAATCTTATTTCTTGTTCAGTTTTATTATATCTTTTCATTAAAATAAAAAAATCTTTAACTAAAATAAAATCATTACTTTGTTTTTCAGTTTTTGTTTTTATTTCTTGTTGAATTTGGGGCTTATAAACAGAACGCATTTCATTAAATGCACTTTGTAAAAGTTTGATTTCTGAGTTAAAAACTTCTATTATTCTTTTTTGATTTTTTTCTAACCTAAAAATTTCAGAAATATATTGTTTTTTCATCCATTTCATAGATTTTTGTAGAAGTTCTATTTGTTCATTTTTAACATCAATAATAGCTTGTGAATTATCATGTATAGTTTGTCTTATGGGTTCAGCTTTTGTTTTTGTAGGTGTTTCATCATGTTTTTGTTCATCATCCACATAAACAAAAGTTTTACCATCTTTTTTGATAGATTTTAATTGTTCTTTTTTTATTCTGTAATGTATACCTTGTAAAGACAATCCCAATATTTGGGCAGCTTCAGAAGTTGTAACTAATCTTTCCAAGGTATAAATCCTTACATTTTTGCGCTATCTATTTCTATAACAGTATGCACATTTCCTCTTGGTTTAAAATCTGCGATAACTTTTAACCATTTTGGTTCTAATTTAGAGTTTAAAGTATCAAATATTTCATTTGCAGAATTTTCATGAGAAACTTCTCTAAACATAAATGTATTAATATAAATTTTTAAAGCTTTTAATTCAATCACTTTTTTATTTGGGGTATATTGAATTTTAATTGTAGCAAAATCAGGGTATCCACTTCTTGGACATTTGGCCATAAATTCAGGTAATTCAATATCTATAATATAATTTTTATCATGAGCATTTGGCCAAAAATTTTCTTCTTTATTTATATCAAACTCTCTAATTTCTCTTTCACCATATTTCATTTCCATATTTTTTATAACCTTTTTTTAATAATAATTTTTATTGATTTTATCTAAAAATCCCTTATAAGTGTAAGTGATTGAAAAAATACATTAATTTAAGTATAATTTATTGTTAAAAATTTAAACTAAAAATTAATTAATATAAGAGAGAATTATGAAAGATAAAATATATGATATTGTAATAATTGGTGGAGGACCAGGAGGAATTGGTTCAGCTATCGAAGCAGCAGCACATAAAATAGGGGAAATATTACTAATAGAAAAAACTGATAATCATTCTAATACTATTAGAAAGTTTTATAAAGATAATAAAAGAGTAGATAAAGATTATAAAGGACAAGTTACCACTTTACAGGGTAATGTTGAATTTTATGATGGAACTAAAGAAACTACACTTGATTATTTTAATAATTTACTTGATACTGAAAAGATTGATGCAAGATTTAATACAGAAGTTGAAAAAATCATAAGAAATAAAGAAACAGATTTATTAGAAATACATACTTCAATTGGATTAATACAAACAAAAAATGCTATTGTAGCTATTGGAAAAATGGGAAAACCAAATAAACCTGATTATAAAATTCCCCCATCAATAAAAGCACAAGTAAATTTTAATCTTGATAAATGCTCAACAAATGAAAAAATATTAGTTGTTGGTGGTGGAAATTCTGCTGCTGAGTATGCATATGATTTAGCTGATCAAAACAATAATGTTACTTTAGTTTATAGAAAAGCAACTTTTTCAAGACTAAATGAAACAAATGAAAATCTACTGAAAAAATATAATGGTGAAGAAAAATTAAGACTTAGAATGAGTACAGATATTTTATCATTAGAAAATGAAGAAGATAAAATAAAAGTAGAGTTCAATGATGGTTATAGTGTATTATTTGACAGAATAATATATGCAATTGGAGGAACAACACCTGTTGATTTCTTAAAATCATGTGGAATAAGTGTAAATGAAGATGAACAACCAATATTTGATGAGCATCATGAAACATCTGCAAAAGATATTTATGTTGCAGGAGATATTGCCTTTAAATCAGGTGGTTCAATTGCAATTGCATTAAATCATGGTTACCATATTGTAAATAATATTTTAAGAAAAAGAGGGAAAATATTTTCTCATACTGAGAAATTTTCAAAGTCAGAATAGTTTTTAAATAACAAAGAAATTTTATTTCTTTGTTATTTGAGTTTATTAAACGTCTAAGTGTTCAACATCTTTTGCGTGTTCTTCAATATAGTTTCTTCTAGGTTCAACTTCATCACCCATAAACAGAGTAAATGTATCAGATGCAACTTCAGCATCTTCTATTTTAACTCTTAAAAGTCTTCTATTTTCAGGAATCATTGTTGTTTCCCATAATTGCTCAGGATTCATTTCCCCAAGACCTTTATATCGTTGAATATAAGCACCTTTTTTTGCAAGAGTTTCAATATCATCTAAAATATCTAATAAATCTCTACCTTCAAATACTGTTAAATCTCTTTCTACCAATCTATTATAAATATAAGTAGCTTCACTAAAATATGGTGATGCAAATAGCTCCTCATCAATTATAAGCTCTTCTAGACCCTCTTTTGTTTGAACGAATAATTGAATTTTATCTTCAAGTACAGTTTTTGATAAAATGTTATAACCTTTAGCTTCTAAAAACTCTCTAACTTTTTCATATAAAGATGCAAAATCAAGATTCACTAAATCAGAGTTTTCAATTAAATGTTTTAAAACTTCAAGTAATGAGTATCTTTTCCCTAATTGAGCTAACATTCCTCTATATCTTGAAACAATTTTAAATAAATCTAATAAATCGTTATATCCTAAACCTTCAAAAGCAAATGATTCTAAACCATTTTCAATTAAAAATGCAGATAATGCAATATCATCTTTTAAATATATTTCATTTTTACCTTTTTTATATCTATAAAGAGGTGGTTGAGCAATATATAAGTAACCATTCTCAATAACAGGTCTTAAGAATCTAAAGAAAAATGTTAATAAAAGTGTTTGAATATGAGATCCATCAACATCGGCATCTGTCATAATTATAACTTTGTGATATCTAATTTTTTCATTATCGAAATCTTCACCAATTCCACAACCTAGTGCCGTAATCATATTTCTAATTTCATCTGATTTTAAAATTTTATCAAGTCTTGATTTTTCAACATTTAAAATCTTACCTTTAAGTGGTAAAATTGCTTGAAAAACTCTATCTCTACCTTGTTTTGCAGAACCTCCTGCTGAGTCCCCTTCCACCAGGTATAATTCTCTAATTGCTGGGTCTTTAGATTGACATTCAGCTAGTTTTCCTGGAAGTGTTCCCACAGACATAGAGTCTTTTTTTCTAGTTAAATCCCTAGCTTTTTTAGCTGCTTCTCTACCTCTTGCTGCCATTAAAGATTTTTCCATAATAGCTTTTGCTTGTTGTGGATTTTCTTCAAAATATTTATCTAAAGCATCACCTGTTAATTTTTGAGTAATCGCTTTAACATAAGAAGATCCCAATTTACCTTTAGTTTGACCTTCAAATTGAGGTTCTGGAACTTTTACAGAAACAACTGCAATAAGACCTTCTCTTACGTCATCACCTGTAATTTTTGTATCTTTTTCTCTTGCTGCTGCATTATCATTTAAATAT
>RRZU011510027.1_pt1 | contig 18376 bp, 15 predicted proteins | sample 2165561 | NCBI WGS metagenome assembly RRZU01 (sample SAMN10456909, study PRJNA506462) | wastewater metagenome | isolation source: wastewater sludge | place: USA: Moscow, Idaho | reverse complement strand
CGGACGGCCAGATCTATCTGGAAACCGATTTGTTCAACGCGGGTATCCGCCCCGCCATCAATCCTGGCCTGTCGGTATCCCGTGTTGGCGGCGCCGCTCAGACCAAGATCATTAAGAAACTGGGCGGTGGCATCCGGCTGGCTTTGGCGCAATATCGTGAGTTGGCGGCATTCGCCCAGTTCGCTTCCGACCTCGACGAGACGACCCGCAAACAGCTTGAGCGAGGCCAACGGGTTACCGAGTTGATGAAGCAGAAGCAGTATTCGCCAATGTCGGTCGCTGAGATGGGCGTTTCGCTGTTCGCAGTGGAACGAGGTTATCTGGATGACATCGCGCTGAACAAGATTGGCGCTTTTGAAGCCGGGTTATTAGCTCATGCGCGGACGCACTACGCCGAATTGATCGCCAAGATCAATGCGACCGGTGACTTAAACGATGAAATCGAAGCGGGCTTGAAGAAGATCGCGGAAGATTTCAAGGCCAACTACGTCGGTTAAACGGGTGTCAGCATGGCCGGTGCCAAAGAGATACGAACCAAAATCAAGAGTATTAAAAGTACTCAAAAAATCACCAAAGCCATGGAAATGGTGGCGGCGAGCAAGATGCGCAAGGCGCAGGAACGCATGCGAGCGGCCCGGCCCTATGCGACCAAGATTCGTAACGTCATCTCGCACTTGGCCCATGCGCATACCGAGTATCGCAGTCCGGGGCTGATAGAGCGCGAGGTCAAGCGAGTCGGGCTGATCGTGGTGTCGACCGACCGCGGTCTGTGTGGCGGATTGAATACCAACCTGTTCAAAGCGACCATCGCCGCCATGCAGCAATGGCGAGGTCAGGGTGCCGAGATCGATGTTTGCACCATCGGCACCAAGGCGTTCCAGTTCTTCCGCCGACTGAAGGGCAACGTCGTCGCCCATGTTTCCCACTTGGGCGATTCGCCCCGCTTCGAGGATGTGCTCGGTCCGGTCAAGGTCATGGCCGATGCCTTCGCGGAGGAGCGGGTCGACGCGATCTATCTGGTGTACAACGAGTTCGTCAACACCATGAGTCAGAAGCCTAAGATCGAGCGACTGGTGCCTATCACCTCCGAGGTGCAGGATGCGGCCCCAGTTCATCGCTGGGATTATATTTACGAACCCGATCCCAAGGAACTCATCGAGCTGTTGCTCCGGCGCTACGGCGAATCCGTGGTTTATCAGGCTCTGGTGGAGAACGTCGCCTGCGAGATGGCTTCCCGCATGGTCGCCATGAAGAGCGCGTCCGACAACGCTGGCGCCATCATCGATGAGTTGCAACTGATCTACAACAAGGCCCGGCAGGCGTCGATCACCCAGGAACTGGCCGAGATCGTGGGTGGCGCCGCGGCGGTGTGAGGTCACGGCGCGCGTCTGCTCCCGCTGGCTCGGGCGCGCGGTGAAACAAGTTTAAGAGGAACCCAAAGAATGAGTTCTGGCAATATCGTGCAAATCATCGGCGCGGTGGTGGACGTCGAGTTCCCCCGCGGGTCGGTGCCAAAAATCTACGATGCGCTGCGTCTCGACGAAAACGGGCTGATCCTGGAAGTGCAGCAGCAGTTGGGCGACGGCGTGGTCCGCACCATCGCCATGGGACCGTCGGAAGGGCTGAAGCGCAACATGGTCGTCTCCAACACCGGGGCGCCGATCTCGGTGCCGGTGGGCAAGCCCACCCTGGGCCGGATCATGAATGTGCTGGGGATACCGATCGACCACAAGGGGCCGGTGGAAACCGACACCTATCGGGTTATCCACCAGCCGGCGCCCAGCTATGAGGATCAGTCGGGCGCGACCGAGTTGCTGGAAACCGGGATCAAGGTCATCGACCTGCTCTGTCCGTTCGCCAAGGGCGGCAAGGTCGGCCTGTTCGGCGGCGCCGGCGTGGGCAAGACCGTCAACATGATGGAGTTGATCCGCAACATCGCCATCGAGCACTCCGGTTACTCGGTGTTCGCCGGCGTGGGCGAGCGCACCCGCGAGGGCAACGATTTCTATCACGAGATGAAGGACTCGAACGTGCTGGACAAGGTGGCGCTGGTCTACGGCCAAATGAACGAGCCGCCGGGTAACCGGCTGCGCGTGGCGCTGACCGGTCTGAGCATCGCCGAGAACTTCCGCGACGAAGGCCGCGACGTGCTGCTGTTCGTGGATAACATCTACCGCTACACCTTGGCCGGCACCGAATGCTCGGCGCTGCTGGGCCGCATGCCCTCGGCGGTGGGCTATCAGCCGACTCTGGCCGAGGAAATGGGTGTGCTGCAGGAGCGCATCACCTCGACCAAGACGGGTTCGATCACGTCTATCCAGGCGGTTTATGTGCCCGCCGACGATCTGACCGACCCGTCGCCGGCCACCACCTTCGCCCATTTGGACGCCACGGTGGTGCTGTCCCGCCAGATTGCCGAGCTGGGCATCTATCCGGCGGTGGACCCGCTGGATTCCACTTCGCGGCAGTTGGACCCGCTGGTGGTCGGCCAGGATCACTACGATACCGCCCGCTCCGTGCAAAGCACGCTGCAGCGTTACAAGGAACTGAAGGATATCATCGCCATTCTCGGCTTGGACGAGCTGTCCGAGGAAGACAAGCTGGTGGTGGCGCGCGCCCGCAAGATTCAGCGCTTTCTGTCCCAGCCGTTTTTCGTGGCCGAAGTGTTCACCGGCTCGCCCGGCAAGTACGTCGCCCTCAAAGACACCATCGCGGCGTTCAAGGGCATCGTGGCCGGCGAATACGATCATCTGCCCGAGCAGGCGTTCTACATGGTCGGCTCGATCGACGAGGCCATGGAAAAGGGCAGCAAGCTGTAATGGGGCGGCGGTCCCGACTGCGGGGCCGCGTTCCAACCGATCAGGAGACGCACCCATGGCCATGACACTGCATGTCGATATCGTCAGCGCGGAGAAGGAGTTGTTTTCCGGCGCGGCGGAGATGGTGACCGCGCCGGGCGAATTGGGCGAACTCGGCATTTTGCCCCGCCACAGCCAGTTGTTGACGCGACTGAAACCCGGCCAGGTTCGGGTCCGGTTGCAGGGGGGCGAGGAGCAATTGTTCTACGTATCGGGCGGGCTGCTGGAAGTGCAGCCGAGCTTGGTGACGATTTTGTCCGATACCGCCGAGCGGGCCAAGGATCTGGACGAGGCCGCCGCGCACTCCGCCAAGCAGCGCGCCGAACAGGTGCTCGCCGATCACCGGAGCGACTTTGAATTTGCCAGAGCCAAGGCCGAACTGGCCGAGGCGATTGCTCAGTTGCAGACCATCGAACGGCTGCGCAAGCTGCGCAAATCAGGCTGACAGGCTAACAATAACAACACGGTAGACCCCCCCTGGGCCGTGACCCCGTCACGGCCTTTTTATTTTTGTCGACCGAACGGGTTCGCGTGCGCGCTCGTCATCCGGGATCGATAACTCCACCGGCAAGGTCCGTTACAATAGCAGGGTCATTTCCACGGGAGACCTATTCGTCATGCAGCAACTTTCGGTCGTGATCCTTGCCGCCGGCAAGGGCAAGCGGATGGTTTCGGATTTGCCCAAGGTGTTGCACCGGGTCGGCGGCATGCCCTTGCTGGGCCACGTCTTGGCGGCGGCGAGCCGTCTCGACGCGGCGACTCGATTGGTGGTGTACGGGCATGGCGGCGAAGCGGTCAAGACGGCTTTCGCGGACGAGAAGGGTGTCATATGGGTCGAACAGGCCGAGCAGTTGGGCACGGGCCATGCGATGGTGCAGGCTCTGCCGTCGCTCGATCCGGCCAGCGCGGTGCTGGTGCTGTACGGCGATGTCCCGCTGATCCAACCCGAAACCCTGCAACCGCTGGTCGCCGAGGCCAGACAGGGGAGATTGGCCCTGCTGACGGTCGAGTTGCCCGATCCTTCGGGTTACGGCCGCATCGTCCGCGACGACCGAGGGCGGGTGCAACGCATCGTCGAGGAAAAAGACGCCACGCCAGCGGAGCGTTGCCTGCGCGAGATCAATACCGGGATTCTGGCGGTCTCGGCCGAAAAATTGCGGGCTTGGGTGGCCGAACTGGATAACGACAACTCCCAGGGCGAGTACTATCTGACCGACGTCATCGCTTTGGCCGTGCGCGATGGCGTGCCGGTCGAAGCCTTCACGGTGACCGAACCCGCCGAGGTGCAGGGCGTCAACGACCGCCGGCAACTGGCCGAATTGGAGCGGTTTTATCAGGCCCGGCAAGCCGAGGCGCTGCTGTTGAACGGCGCGACCCTATTGGACCCGGCACGAATCGATATCCGGGGCACGGTCGTCACCGGCAAAGACGTGATCATCGATGCCAACGTGGTGTTCGAAGGCACGGTGCGGCTCGGCGACCGGGTGCGGATCGGGCCGTTTTGCGTGCTGCGCGACGCGATTATCGGCGACGATGTCGAGATCTTTTCCCATTGCCGGATCGAATCGACCGAGATTGGCGCCGCTGCCCAGATCGGCCCTTTTGCCCGCTTCCGACCGGGCGCGCGGTTGGCGCCTCGAGTGCACATCGGCAATTTTGTCGAGGTCAAAAACTCCAACATCGGTCCCGGTTCCAAGGTCAATCATTTAACCTATGTCGGCGACGCCGAGATCGGCTCGAACGTCAACGTCGGCGCCGGCACCATCACCTGCAACTACGATGGGGCCAACAAGCACAAGACCGTGATCGATGATGGCGCTTTCATCGGTTCCAACAGCTCGCTGGTAGCACCGGTTAGGGTTGGCAAGGGCGCGACGGTCGGCGCCGGATCGTCGGTCAGCCGCGATGTGCCGGACGGCAGCCTGTGTCTGACTCGCGCGCCGCGCAAGGATGTGGCGAACTGGGAGCGGCCGGTCAAGCCGAACAAGGGTTAGCCACCTGTTCTTTATTCATCGCCTTTCGAACGAGACGACATGGTCAAGACCCGTTTTGCTCCCAGTCCCACCGGCTATCTGCACATCGGCGGCGCCCGGACGGCTTTGTTTTCCTGGCTATATGCGCGCCGGCACGGTGGGCCTTTCGTGCTGCGCATCGAGGATACCGACCTGGAGCGCTCCACGCCGGAGGCGGTCAACGCCATTTTGGAAGGCATGAATTGGCTGGGTCTGGATTACGACGAAGGGCCGTTCTATCAGACCCAGCGCTTCGATCGCTATCGCGAGGTGTTGCAACAATTGTTGCGCGAGGGCAAGGCCTACTATTGCTACTGTACCCGCGAGGAATTGGAGGCGCTGCGCGAGGAGCAGCGCAGCCGCAAGGAAAAACCGCGCTACGACGGTCGGTACCGCGATTATCGGGGACCGCCGCGCCAAGGGGTGGAACCGGTGGTGCGGTTCAAAAATCCGGTCGATGGCCAAGTGATGGTCGAGGATTTGATTCGCGGCAACATCGTGTTCCAGAATGCCGAACTCGACGATCTGATCATCGCCCGCGCCGACGGCACGCCCACCTACAACTTCTGCGTGGTGGTGGACGACATGGACATGGGCATCACCCACGTCATTCGCGGCGACGACCATATCAACAACACCCCGCGCCAAATCAACATCCTCAAAGCGCTGGGCGCTCCGGTTCCCAAGTACGGGCACGTTCCGATGATTCTCGGGCCGGACGGTCAGAAGCTGTCCAAGCGGCACGGCGCCGCCAGCGTCATGGAATGCCGCGACTTGGGTTATTTGCCGGAGGCGGTGCTGAACTACTTGGTGCGGCTGGGCTGGTCGCACGGCGATCAGGAAATTTTCTCGCTGGACGAGATGGTTCAATTATTCGATCTTGAGGAGTGCAACAAGGCCGCTTCGGCGATCAACCCCTCCAAGCTGATCTGGCTGAACAAGCATTACCTGAAAACGCTCGATCCGGTTCATGTCGCCCGGCATCTGAGCTGGCATATCGGCCAATTGGGGATCGATCCTTGTCAGGGGCCGCATCTGACCGAGGTGGTCAAGGCCTTCGCCGAGCGAGCGGATACGCTGAAGGACATGGCGGAGGCGGCAAAGTTTCTCTACCACGAGTACGAGGATTACGGGCCGAAGGCGGCCGGAAAGAATTTGACCGCTTTGGCCGAAGCCCCTTTGCGGCAGTTGCGGGAGGCGTTCGCGGCGCTGCCGGAATGGCGGGCCGAACCGATCCACGAGACGGTGAAGCATGTGGCTGAAGAGCGGGGACTGGCGCTGGGCAAGGTCGCGCAACCGCTGCGGGTGGCGGTATCGGGCACGGCGGTATCGCCGCCGATCGACATCACGCTGGAACTGCTGGGACGGGCGAAAACCTTGGCGCGGATCGAACGCGCCTTGCACTATATCCGCCCAATTGCCGACGGCGAGGATTGAAGTAGCGATTGACAGGGGTGCGAGAGTCTTTTAAATTATCCCTCTCGGCAATTTGGGGCCATAGCTCAGCTGGGAGAGCGCCTGCATGGCATGCAGGAGGTCGTCGGTTCGATCCCGTCTGGCTCCACCACCCTCAACCGTCCCAAGTTGGCGGTTTATTTTTTCCCGCCTTTTGTCCCCATCGTCTAGAGGCCGAGGACACCGCCCTTTCACGGCGGTAACAGGGGTTCGAATCCCCTTGGGGACGCCACTATTCCCGCAATCGGAAACCGCTCGGTTTTCCTGACACCGCCCGAGGCTTGTCGCTGGGTTGCGGCGCCCGCGCCGTTCCGGATGCCGGCGTCAACTTTATCTGTGGCGCTCGATTATGGCCGTTCTACGACGGCGAACGGGATTATCCGGTGCGCGAATGCCGTGTGCCGCGTCTCGGTGCGCGATAAACTAGCCACTGGTTTCCCGATGGGGCGGTGTGATTATGCGTGGTTTTGGACCGAGGGCGCTCACTCCGCGCGATGGCTGGGATTGGCTGATCCAGGCGTGGCAACTGATGCGGCGCCGACCTTGGCTGTTCGTGGCTGTGGCGCTGTTCGCGCCGACGGGCAGCGCCCTGCTGCTGGTTCTGCCGGTTTGGGAATGGTGGTTGCCGCTGGCGGGAGGGTGGGTCACGTTGATCGCCACCGTGTTCTGCTACGGCTTGCCGCTGAGCCTGACCGTGACCTTGGCCTGTGGTTTGGCGCGTGCCGCCAACCGCAAGCGGGAGCCGGCGTCGCATCTGCTATTCAATCGAACGGCGCTCAAGGCGCTGATCGGCACCAGCCTGTTCCTGTTTCTTCTGCTGCTGCAAGGTTATCTGCTGGCCTATTGGGTGCAGGATCAGCTATTGCCGGCCGATATCGGCGGCGGCGGTTCTCCGCCGCCTGCCGCGACGTTCGGCGTCGCCGGCACGATTTTGGGCACCCAGCTCAGCGTGCTGGGCAGCGTGCTGCTGATCCTCCAGATCCTGCTGGCCGCTTTCGCGATCCCGTTGCGTTTGTTTCGCGAGTTGCCGCTATCGGTGTGTTGGCGCCGCAGCGCCCTGGCGATGCAGCTCAACCCCTGGCTGTTCCCGGTGCTGGGTTTGATGGGCTTGGCGCTGCTGGCGTTGCCGTTTTTTCAGTTGTTCTCCGTTCCCGCCCAAGTGCTGGCGCTGCCGCTGCCGGTCTACTTGGGAGCGCTGCTGTACGTGGCTTGGAACGACGTGTTCCAGGGTGGCGCCGAGGAAGAAGAAATCGTGGAAATTCAAGATCAATGGCGGGCCGGCATCAGCGGCGGTTCAGTGTCGCGTCAATCCGGCGCAACGCGAGCGTTAGCTCGTCCCCCAGCGGAATCGCCCCCGCGTCGGCGATAGCGTCGGCATAGCGATTGGCGATCTGGCCCCCGATGAATACCGGGATCGCCAGCGAGCGGCAAAGCCGGGGCAACTCTTGCTCCACCATCGTCGGGATCGCCTCGGCCGACCCGGACAGCACGACGGCCTCGATGGCGGCGCGCTCGACCACCGGCGGCAATTCCGAGAACGGGGTGTTGGGTCCCAGCAGCACGACCCGATAATCCCAGTCCAGGGCCGCCAGCCCGAACAGCAACAGTCCCACTTCGTGGTATTCGCCCGGCAGGCAAGCCGCCAGCAGCTTGGGTCCCAGTTGGTTGCGGCCGAGATGATGGAAGCGGGCACCCAGCTTGTTGCGCAGGAACATGCTGAAGAAATGCTCCTCGGCGATGCTGCCCTCGCCCCGAGCCCAGCGTTCGCCGAGTTCCCGCAGCAAGGGCACAATCGAGCGACGGGTCGCGATGTCCACCGGATACAGCGAGAGCACTTCGGTGTAAACATCGTTCAGCGCGCCGCTGTCGAACTCGATGGTGGCTTGCAGCAGCCGGTGCCGATAGTCCCGCCACGGATCGAAATCCCGCTCTTCTTCGGCCCCGGGCGAAGGTTCGGGGCGAGATTTGCCGGCATCGAGCACTTGCCGCGCTTGCCCGATCGCCATCCCGTTGTTCAGCAAGGACACCACTTGGTTGATCAGTTCCACGTCGGCCATGGTGTACAGGCGATGGCCCTTGGGGGTGCGGATCGGCTTGACGAGGTCGTAGCGGCGTTCCCAGGCGCGCAAGGTGACGGAGTTGACGCCCGTCAAATTGGAAACCGTGCGGATGGGCACCAGCCCTTGGTCGGGTAGGCTGTGGGTTCCGTGGTTGGCCTTTATGATCATGTCTTGGATCTTTCACATGTCGGTGAGCGGTCGACGCTTGGTGGTCGGTATTGTACAATAATCGTATAAATTATTTAGAGCTATCGACGAATAAAGCCATTTATTGATACCATATTTATACATGATTCGGGCTCATTTTCACGAATCGATCGGGCAAACTCCGAGGAAGCCGCAATGTCGCGAGTCGTTCCGCTCCTGTTGATCTCGCTGTCGATGTCCTTGCGGGCCGTTCTGGCCGCCGATTGCCCGGCCAGCCTCGACTTCAAAATGCGTCCGCTGGCCAGCGACCGAACCGAATCGCTGTGCGAGCGGTACGCGGGCAAGGTGTTGCTGGTGGTGAACACCGCCAGCCGGTGCGGGTTTACGCCGCAGTATGAGGGCTTGGAAGCCTTGTATGAACGCTATCGCGAACGGGGTCTGGTGGTGTTGGGTTTCCCGTCCAACGACTTCGCCCAGGAACCGGGGTCGGAAAAGGACATCCAGAGCTTTTGCCGGCTCAATCACGGCGTCCGGTTCCCGATGTACGAGAAGATCGCGGTGTCCGGCCCGGATGCCCATCCGTTCTACCGTCGGTTGGCCGCGCGGGGGACCGGCTATCCGGAGTGGAATTTCAACAAGTATCTGTTGGATCGCAAGGGTGTGGTGGTGGCGCGATTCCCGTCCCGAACCCGCCCGGATGATCCCGAACTGATCGCGGCCATCGAAAAATTGCTTTGAAGCGGGCGGGTCGGTGCTCCGATCGAGAGCTTGCACTCACCGGCGAGGGTCAATAGGCCCACGCGTGCACCGGCCGGTCGCTCCGCTGTCGATCCAGATACGTCAAGGTCAGCGTCGTCAGGTCGGACCCGTGACGGTCGAGAAAGCGCTGCTGCCACTCGGCGCCGGTGCGACCGCTTTCCGCTCGCGCGGCGACGATGTCCATGTACTCGGTCACATCCGCCGCATCGATCTCCAGCGCCCGCAGCTCGCGCCGGGCCGACGGTATCAGCTCTTCGAGCAGTAGCTGGCGCAGCGGCAGGCGCCGGCCGTTCAACCACACCACCTCCGCCCGCAGGCCATCCCGCGCCGCCGCGTAAAAATTCGCCCGGCACTGCGCGAAGTCCAGCATCGCGCTGACCGGCATCCGCGCCAAACCCCGGACGAGACCGTAATACAAAGCCGCGTTGGCGATGGTGTCGGGAATGCTGGGGCCGGCCGGCATCACCCGATGCTCGATGCGCAGGTGCGGCGCACCGTCGGCCTCGAAACCCAGCAGCGGCCGGTTCCAGCGCCAGATCGTGCCGTTGTGCAAGCGCAGGTGCGGCAGGCGCTCTGCGGGCTCGCCGCTCAGATCGACCGGCAGCAGCGGCGGATAGTGCGCCAGATTCTCGGCGAACAGTTCCAGCAGCGATTCCCGGATGTAACCGCCGCCGAAGCTGACCCGGCGATAGCTCGGATCGTCCGAGCGCTCCCCGCCGGCCAAGGCCACCCCTTGCTCGAACAGCGGGATGCGGGTTTCCTGCCACAGCACTTTGCCGAACAGCAGCGGCGAGTTGGCCGCGACCGCCACCATCGGCGCCGACACCGCCAGCGCGGCGTTGAAAAACGCCGCCGCGTCCCCGGCCGCGACTTGGAGGTGGGTCTGGAACGAGGTGGTCGCCGCTTCCAACATCACGTCGGGATGCGTCAAGTGCAGGGAATCGACACCGTGAATGGCCAACGCCATCGGCTGGCCGTGCCGCCGCGACAGAATTTGCTCGTTGATGGCCCGGTAGCGCTCCCGGCACGACATGCGGTCCAGGGTGAGGTGTTGGAGATCCAGGGTGGGCAGGATGCCGATCAGCGCCACCGCGCATTCCAGCTCGGCGGCCACCCGCTGGCAGCGTTGCCACAGGCGGTCGAGATTGGCGTGCATCCGCCTTAGCGCGGAGCCGGATAAAGGTAGCGGCGGGGTGTTAAGCTCGATGTTGAACACGCTCAGTTCCGGCACGACCAGCGGATCGGCCAGCCGTTCCAGAAACACCTGATTGAGCGGCGCCGGTTGGCCTTGGCGGTCCACCAGCCACGCCTCGATCTCGAACCCGCCCACACCGCTGACCGGGGCGAATCGCTCCGCGCGGAACCAGTCGGCCAGTCGAGCGGTTTCCTCGCGCAACCGGCCTTGAAACCGCCGAAAATCCTCGCGGGTGAACGCCGAGCCGGATATTTCCTGACCCATGGTCTATTCCTCTGGATCGCACGAAGGTTGATCGTCGATATTTCCAAACTATAGCCGGCCCCGCTCGTCCTGGAAGGAGAAACCGCACAGCGGAAGGTCGATGCCGCGCGTCAGCGCGATGGCTTTGAAGCGGTCTCCCATCTCGCCGGGCAAGGTGAGCAGTTTCACCTGACGGACCCGCTCCAGATAGCGAACCGTATCGGTGGCGTCCACTTCGGCCAGCAGGTCCATGAGCCCGCAACCGAACAGGAAATAATTTTGGCTGGTGTAGCCGGCCATCTCCAGTCCGGCGGCGCGAGCGGCATCGGCCACGGCGGTAAAATCGACGCTGGCGGTGATATCCTGCAAGCCCGGCAGAATCAGCGGATCGGCGTGCACGCGGTGGCGATAGTGGCAGAGCAGGGTGCCGTCGGCGCGTTCGGGGTGATAGTACTCCCGGCGCGAATAGCCGTAGTCCACGAAAAGCAGCGCGCCGGCCGCCAGCGGTTCGGCGACGGCGCGCACCCAATCCGCTAGCTGGGGGACGCACTCAGAGGTGTAGCCCTCCGGCAGGCGCCAGCCGAGCGCCGACTCGATTCGGGCGACGGTCGCCGCCAGCGCCGGATCATCCGCGCCTTCGGCCCAATCCAGATTGGATTGCGGGCCTGTCGCGGGATCGGTCCCGGTCCAGACCACCTCCATCCGGCGCGGTCCGGTCGGCGTGATGCGGAAACGCTCCACCGGCAGCGCGTCCAGCACTTCATTGCCGAGCACGACGCCGCGCAAGCCCGGTTCCGGCAGCGCGTCCAGCCACGCGACCCGGTCCAGCAGATCGGGCGTCTGTTCGGCCAAGGTTTGGCGCTGGCGTTCGCGCAGTTCGCCGCTGAGTTCCAGGATGGCGTAGCGCTCCGGGAGCGCGTTCAGGGCCCGCAATTCGCCCAGAATATCGGCCGCCATGACGCCGGTGCCGGCGCCCAGCTCGAGAATCGTGCCGCCGCCGATCCGTTCCAGAACTTCGCGACATTGCCGGGCCAGGCAGCGCGAGAACAGCGGCGACAGTTCCGGCGCGGTGACGAAATCGCCGCCGGGGCCGAACTTGCGGGCACCCGCGCGGTAATAGCCCAAACCCGGCGCGTAAAGGGCCAATTCCATGAAGCGGGCAAAGGAAATGGCTCCTCCCGCTGCGGCGATTTCGGAGCGAATCCGGTCGAGCAGGCGAGCGCTGTGCGCGGTCGCGGCCGGATCGGGTTCGGGCAGGCTGGCATGGCGGTCGCTGGGTGTGGTGGTCATCGGCTCGGATTCGTCGTTTGGGTCGCTCCATGGGCGGCCATCTCGGTTTGCGGGGCAGGCGATGGCGGCATTTGGTCCCATTTTCCTGCTCGTGCGGTATTTTTACCGCGAGCACCCGGCTGGAAGCGATGCGCTTAGCGCGTAACGGGCACGCGCTGTTTTAACGTGAGTTTTGGTTATCGCTCATGTCGGCAAATGGATGAATCGGGGAATCATCAGGATTCGCAGGAAGGAATGGGTAATGTGCTTGAGATTGTGCGCCCACTCAAACGTGGCTACATACTGCGCCAGATAATCCTTGTGGACACCCCGAAAGGGCCGGAGAAAATTACGCAAACCGGCCCAAATCCCCTCCATCGTGTTGCGATGCACTTCGCGTAGGCGATCGCCATCATCGTCGCGCGCATACTCGCGCCGGGAATGGCAGACGGTTCCATGCGTCCGTCCCCAGGCTTCCACTTTGTTGTCAGCCGATGATTCATCGCTGTAAGAAGTGACGCCTTCCCGGGTTTTGGCCTCCGCCTCGGGCTGGACCGTGGCCTGTCGGGTATCGTCGCACACCGTCAAGCGGATTTCCCCACCGGCGCGGCCCACCACGCCCCGAATCGGCGGACGGTCGTTCGCCATCGGCCCCCGCCCGCGCCGTTGGTTTAGCCCGGCGGCGCGGCGGGTCGGCCGGGTCGCGGTGGGGATCCCCCTTCTCACCGGCGTTTTGGAAGAGCGCGTCGCACTCCGTCACCGCGTCCGCCAGAGGGGAGCGGTCCAGGCCCAGCAGGGCCGCCGCCCGCATCTGATGACGGCAATCGAGCAACGTGCAGTCACACGCCAACTCGTCGGCCAGTTGCAAGGTGGGGGTCCCCTGGACGAATCCGCGCAGGATCAAGACGATCCTGGCACAGGAACAGTGGGTACCCGCCCAGACGGTCCCCGCAAATCAGGTTAAATACCGCCCCGCATTCCCGGCAGCGGTAATCGACCACGGGCGCGCGGTCGCGCATGCGCGGTGCTTGCCCCATCGGCAGGCGATGCCCGCGTGGGCAACACAACCCATCAGGATGAAGACTGTGGAGCAAAAAGGCGTAACATTCACGTCCGTCGAGCAAGTCGCTGATGGGAAAACGGACCATGCTCCCGCCCAAGGGTTGCACCCCGAAAGGGTGCCAGAATTCAACGAATCTCGCTTGCCTTGCGCCCTTGGGCTCACCACCTATCAGTTTGTCCCAAACCATGATTTCAGAGCCTTTCAGCAGAGTTCCCGAAGCGGCGAATCAAGCATTTAATGCCGCTTTCCAACTGGTGAATCCGACAATTTTGGAAACCGATAGGTGGTGAGCGCCCTTGGGCTTCATCCGTTTACCGACATGAGCCAGAGCTTTTTGGGTTTGTCGGCCGGCTTCGCGGCCTTGATCGCGGTATCGTTCAGGGGCATGGGGGTACGGGGTACGGCGGCGGAAGCCACACCCCGCACGATACCCCAAACAGCATCATGTATCCAGCGTTGCCCAGGGAAGTCCAACAAGGTCTAGCAGACAAAAAACCCGCCGAATCGCGGGCTTGCGCGCTCCTTGCGGACTTCTTTGAACTTCCTTGAACGCTCTATTGGAGGCTAGGGTCGGAATCGAACCGGCGTCCACGGCTTTGCAGGCCGCTGCATGACCACTCTGCCACCTAGCCCTGCGCTGAGATCCGGCGGCCAAATCCGCCGGTTGATACAAAAAAGCCCCGAACGTTCGAGGCTTGGGAAATTTGGAGCGGGAAACGAGACTCGAACTCGCGACCCCAACCTTGGCAAGGTTGTGCTCTACCAACTGAGCTATTCCCGCCGCGCGAACTCGATATTCTAGTGCGAAAATGGAGTTCGTCAAGCCCTTATCCGCGCTTTAGCACCGACCACGCCGCCGTCAGGTAATGCAGCATGGACCAGAGCGTCAGCGCCGCCGCGATCACCAGCAGGATCAGTCCCGCGTCCAGGGTCGGAAAAAACCCGAGCGGCTCCCGGTACAGCAGCAGCAGCAACGCCACCATTTGGGCGGTGGTCTTGATCTTGCCGACCATCGACACCGCCACCCGTCCGTGCTTGCCGAGCTGCGCCATCCACTCCCGCAGCGCCGAAATGGCGATTTCCCGGCCGATGATGACCACCGCCGCCACCGCCATCAACGGCGTCGGAATCGCTTGCACCAACAGCACCAAGGCCGCCGCCACCATCAGCTTGTCGGCCACCGGGTCCAGAAATGCGCCGAACGCCGAGGTCTGGCCGAGCCGCCGCGCCAGATAGCCGTCCAGCCAGTCGGTGAGCGCCGCCAGCCCGAACAGCGCGCTGCACAGCAGGTTGGCGCCGGGGAACGAGAGAAAGAAAACGCCCACGAAAACCGGAATCAGCGCGATCCGCAGCAAGGTCAGCAACGTGGGCAGGTTCAGTTGCATGGTTCGACGCGCTCAATCCTCGCCATGGAAAACGCCGTAAATCCGTTGCGCCAGCTCGGCGCTGATCCCGTCCACTCGGGCGATATCCTCGACGCCCGCTCGCGCCAACTGTTTCAAGCCGCCGAATTGCTTCAGCAGCGCCTGCCGGCGCTTGGGCCCGATACCGGGGATACAGTCGAGCGCGGATGTCGTGCGCGCCTTGGCTCGGCGCTGGCGATGGCCGGTGATGGCGAAGCGATGCGCCTCGTCGCGAATCTGCTGCACCAGATGCAGGGCGGCCGAATGCGCGGGCAGTATAATGGCGCGGTTTTCCCCGAACAAGTGAAGCGTCTCCAGCCCCGGCTTGCGCTCGGGTCCTTTGGCGATGCCGATCACCGCGACGCCGGCGATCCGCAACGCCTCCAGCACATCGCCCGCCTGGGCCAGTTGGCCCTTGCCCCCATCGACGAACAGGATATCGGGCAACCGTCCGTCTTCCTGTTGCAGGCGGGTGTAACGCCTTGTCAGGGCTTGATGCAGCGCCGCGTAATCGTCGCCCGGCGTGATCCCTTCGACGTTGTAGCGGCGGTAATCCGATTTGAGCGCCCCTTCCTCGCCGAACACCGCGCAAGCCGCGACGGTCGCCTCGCCCCGCGTGTGACTGATATCGAAACACTCCAGGCGCGACAGCTCGCACTCGAATCCCAACGCCTCCCGCAATGCCGCCAGCCGATGCCGCGTTCCGGCTTGGCCGGACAGTTGCGCGGCCAGCGCGTGCTCGGCGTTGCGCGTCGCCATTTCCAACCAGCGCGCCCGTTCGCCGCGCACGCGGGCCGTGATGGCGATCCGTCGGCCGACCCGCTCCGAGAGCGCCCGAGCCAACAGCGCGGCTTCCGCCGGCTCGCGGTTGACGAGAATCTCGGCCGGAACATCCTTGCCCAGATAGTATTGGGCCAGAAAAGCCCCCTGCACGGCGGCCATATCCTCATCCTCGGGCAGACGGGGAAAAAAAGCCTTGTTGCCGAGCAACCGACCGCAGCGAAACACGAACACCTGCACGCAGGCCGCCCCGCCTTGCACGGCGCAAGCAACCACGTCGAGATCGCCATTTTCTCCCTCGACGTGCTGGCGCTGCTGCACTTGGCGCAGCTCGACGATTTGGTCGCGACAGATTGCCGCCTCCTCGAAGTCCAGCGCCGCCGCCGCCGCTTCCATGCGCAGCACCAGCGCGGAGACCACTTCCCCGCTCTTGCCTTCCAAAAACAGGACGGCGTCTTGTAATTGCCGCCGATAATCGTCGCGGCCGATCAAACCGACGCAGGGCGCGGTGCAGCGCTTGATCTGGTATTGCAGGCAAGGGCGGCTGCGGCCGCGAAAAAAGCTGTCCTCGCACGGGCGCAGCCGGAACACTTTCTGCAGCAGGTTCAGGGTATCGCGAACCGCATTGGCGTTGGGATAAGGCCCGAAATAGCGCCCTGGCGCACGCTTGGCCCCGCGATGCAGCGACAGCCGGGGAAAATCGCCGTCGGAAACGTGGATGTAGGGATAGCCCTTGTCGTCGCGCAGCGAGATGTTGTAGCGAGGCTGATGCTCCTTGATCAGCGTGCTTTCAAGAATCAGCGCCTCGGTCTCGGTGTGCGTGATCGTGACTTCGATGGCGCGGATGTGGGCGACCAGGCTGCGCGTCTTGGCCGACGCCTGGTTGTCCCGGAAGTAGCTGGCGACGCGCTGCCTGAGATTGCGCGCCTTGCCGACGTACAGGACGCGACCCCGCTCGTCCAGCATCCGGTAGACGCCGGGCAAGGCCGCGAGCGTCTTGAGGAAGGATCTGGAATCGAAAGCGGTTGGAGTGGAGGCCATGTTCGCGTGGTGGCGCTGCGGTCCGTCGCTCCGTCCGAACCCGCTCAAGAGCGCCCGGGTCGGCGGGATTTCGTCCTTCGGCAATGCAAAAACCGAGGAAGCGACACCGTTCGCCAAGGCGCCGGGTCGCTCCCTCGCCGAACGAGCGCGCCGGATCAGGTGTTGTCCCGCCGGATATCGTACTTCTCCATCAGCCGATACAGGGTCATGCGCGAAACGCCCAGCTCCTGGGCGGCGCGGGCGATATTGAACCGGGTCCGCAGCAGCGTGGCCTGAATCGCCTCGCGGTCGGCCGCCATGCGCGCCTCGTCCAGGGTGACGAATCCCCGGCCGAGCGAGCGCCGCTCCAGTTCCAGATCGTTGGGGGTGATATGCGGCCCTTCGCTCAGCAGCACCGCCCGGCGCGTGCGATTCATCAGCTCCCGCACGTTGCCGGGCCAGTCGTAACGGTTGATCACCTCCAGCGCATCGCGGCTGAAGCCCTTGGCCGAGGTCTTGGTTTCGGCGGCGAACTTGGTGAAGAAATATCGTCCCAGCAGCTCGACATCGCCCTTCCGCTCCCGCAAACTGGGCGTCCGCAGGTGCAACACGTTCAGCCGATAGTACAAATCCTCGCGGAACCGGCCTTCCCGGACCGCCTGTTCGAGATGGGTGTTGGTCGAGGCGATGATGCGGACATTGGAGGGAATCGGCTTGGTGCCGCCCAGGCGGTGGATCTTCTTTTCCTCCAGAAACCGCAACAGGCTGGCTTGCACCTCGGCGGGGAGATCGCCGATTTCGTCCAGAAACAGCGTGCCGCCGCTGGTCGATTCGATCAGGCCGATACGGCGATCATTGGCGCCCGCGAACGCGCCCTTTTCGTGTCCGAACAGCTCGGACTGGATCAGATTGACGGGCAGGGCCGCGCAGTTCATGGTGACGAACGCCGAGGCCGCCCGCGCGGAATACTCGTGGATGGCGCGCGCCGACTGCTCCTTGCCGGTTCCGCTTTCGCCGGTGATCAAGACCGGGACATCCACCTCGGCCGCCTTCTGGATCCCGCGAAACAGGGTTTGCATGACCAGGCTGTTGCCGATCAGCCCGTACTGCGACTCCATTTCGCGCTGCTGGCGGAGGGTGTTCTCGGTCAGCGTGGCCATCCCGTAGGCATGGCCGAGCGTCACGACCAAGCGCTGCGGCTCGATCGGCAGGGTATGGTAGTCGTAGCAGTGCTCGGCGATGACGGTGGACAGCAGCTTGCGCTCCAGGCACTGGCGGGACAAGACCATGACCCATTGCATTTTGCGGCGGGCCAGAATGAGATCGACCAACCACTGGATCGACCGCTCGGACTCGCAACTGAACAGGATCGCCAAGCCGACCTCGAAGGCGTGCTCGGTCAGCAGGGTCCTCGCCGGGCCGGCCTCTTGCGCCCAGTAAACCTCCCAGTCAGCCGCCGAAATTTTTTCGAGCATGTTCTCATCGACTGCTGCTGTGCTCAGAATCAAAACCTTGCGCATCGGATTTACTCACTGTCTACTTGATAGGACATCGAGATTTCATCCACTTCGGGATTTCTCGCGTGCTGTTCGCAGCCCCGGAAAATCAGGGAAAAGGGCGCCGAACCGTTACAATCAGCCAGCGACTCGTGCGACCATGCGCGCCGAGCGGATACCGCGTCATCATGGGATCGGCTCGGAGAGGTCTCCGGCATCGCTGGATTTGTTGCTCGATAATCCCTTCGTATCAACCTGGATCTGCTGCCCGCCGCTCTCGCTCTAAGGCCCGATTATGGCCGGGCGGAATAATGCCTTATATGAGTTTCAGTTGCAACCCGAAATGACGTAAACTGCCTCTTTTCCGTTGCGGAACGGCAAACGAAATTACTTGGCAATCCCAATATTGTCTTCGGCGGTTACGGGGATGGCAGCAACAAGCTTGATTGACCACCACTGGCGAGAGGCGAACCACCTCGCGATTGTAGCATCTCGCGGATCGAGCACATGACCCGGGCAACCCTCCCGTCCCGACCAGACCGCCGCAGGCCGATCCGGCCATCGCGAAAGCCCGATACCGAACCCCATCGCGGCGACGAAATCGCCAAAGCGCGAT
>RRZU010185817.1_pt1 | contig 18379 bp, 17 predicted proteins | sample 2165561 | NCBI WGS metagenome assembly RRZU01 (sample SAMN10456909, study PRJNA506462) | wastewater metagenome | isolation source: wastewater sludge | place: USA: Moscow, Idaho | reverse complement strand
CTCCGCCAATTCTTCCGCGAGGCGTCCGCCGCCGATAGCCGCTCGGCCGCCGCCGCTACCGCGTCCGGTTACAATGGTGGCCCCTATCGGTCCCCCCGCGACGACAAGCTGTGAACCCCGTCAGGCCCGGAAGGGAGCAGCGGCAGCAGTGGCCTCGGGCGCCGGGGTGTGGCCGGTAGGGGCCGCCGCCTTTTTGCGGGTCCGAGACGGAAGGCGCGAGGCGACAAGCCGGCCGATTGTTCGCCCCGTCCGCGTCGCAGCATCCCGGTTGGCGGCTGCCGGGAGCGTCGTCCCTTCAACCCGCCGGGTCGCCGCATGAGCTATCAGGTTTTGGCCCGCAAGTGGCGGCCGCGCACCTTTCATGAGCTGGTCGGCCAGGAGCATGTGGTCCGCGCCCTGACCAACGCCCTCGACCGCCAGCGGCTGCATCACGCTTTTCTGTTCACCGGCACGCGCGGCGTCGGCAAGACCACCATCGCCCGGATTTTCGCCAAGTCGCTGAACTGCGAGACCGGAGTCTCTTCCACGCCCTGCGGCGAGTGCGCCGCGTGCCGGGAAATCGACGCCGGCCGGTTCGTGGACTTGATCGAAGTGGACGCCGCTTCCCGCACCAAGGTCGAGGACACCCGCGAGCTGCTCGAAAACGTGCAGTACGCCCCCAACCGGGGCCGCTTCAAGGTGTACCTGATCGACGAGGTGCACATGCTCTCGACCCACAGCTTCAACGCCCTGCTGAAGACCCTGGAGGAGCCCCCGCCGCACGTCAAGTTCCTGCTGGCGACCACCGATCCCCAGAAGTTGCCGGTCACCGTTCTGTCTCGCTGCTTGCAGTTCGGCCTCAAGCGGTTGGCGGCGGGCATGATCGCCGCTTATCTGGACAAGGTGCTGGCGGCGGAGGGCGTTCCGCGCGAGGAAGGGGCGCTGCGGTTGCTGGCCCGCGCCGGCGACGGCAGCATGCGCGATGCCTTGAGCCTGCTGGATCAGGCCATCGCTTTCGGCGCCGGCCGGGTCGAACAGGCGGCGGTCGCCGCCATGCTCGGCAGCATCGACCGGCGGGTGGTGCTGGATTTGCTGGAGGCGCTGGCGGCCAACGATGCCCCGGCATTGCTGCGGCGGGTGGCGGAACTGGACGAAGCGACGCCCGATTACGCGGCGGTGCTGGCCGAGTTGCTGGCGCTGCTGCAACAGGTGGCGCTGGTCCAGGCCGTGCCCGAAGCCGCGCCGGCCGACGGCGTGGCCGAACCGGAGGAGCTGTTGCGGCTGGCCGGTGCGCTGGCGCCGGAAGACGTGCAGTTGTTTTACCAAATTGCCCTGCTGGGCCGGCGCGATTTGCCGCTGGCGCCCGATCCGCGCGGCGGTTTCGAGATGGCGTTATTGCGGATGCTGTGCTTTCGGCCGGCGGATCTGGAGGGTGGGGCGAGGATGCTGCAATCCGTGCCGCGCGAGCCCGCTCCGGCTCCGGCGCCATCTCCGGCGCCGTCCGTCCCGCTGGCCCGCCCGTCCGCCCCCCCGCTCCCCGTGTCGCCGCCGGCGCGACCGGTTTCGGAGTGGAGCGGTTTGGTCGAGCGGTTGGAGCTGGGCGGCATGGCCAAACAGTTGGCCTTGAATTGCGCCCTGGTCGCCCGCGAAGGCAACAGTTTTCATCTGGCGCTCGAAGCGACTCACGCCCAAATGCGGAACAAGACGAGCGAGGAGCGGCTGAAGATGGCTCTGGAGCAGCATCTCGGCGCCCCGGTCAGCCTGCGCTTTCAGGTGGGCAAGCTGATGGCGGCGACGCCCGCCGACCAGCGACAGCAGCAGCGGGCGGAACGGCAACAGGCCGCCGTCGAGCGCGTGAACCAGGACCCGAACGTGCGGGATATGCGGGAGACGTTCGATGCGCGGATCGTCGCGATTCACCCGCTCGACGCTACCGACGGTTAACGATTCGCGCCCTTTGGCCCGTCGGCGGGAGAGGTGGCGGAGATGAAGGTTGTGCTGATGGAGGAGAGATGATGAAAGGTGGTTTGGGCAATATCATGAAGCAGGCGCAGAAGATGCAGGAAAATCTGCAAAAGGCGCAGGCGGAAATCGCGGCGATGGAAATCACCGGCGAGGCGGGCGGCGGTCTGGTCAGCGCGACCATCACCGGCCGCTACGAGGTCAAGCGGCTGCGGATCGACCCCAGTCTGGTGGGCGACGACAAGGACATGCTGGAAGATTTGGTGGCGGCCGCCTTCAACGACGCGGTCCACAAGGTCGAGCGGACCGTGCAGGAAAAGATGTCCGGCCTGACCTCGGGCATGGGGTTGCCACCGGGCATGCTGGGCGATCTCAAGCTGCCGTTCTGACGCCGCGCCGTGGCCGGCTCGCCGCTGCTGAACCGGCTGATGACGGCCTTGCGCTGCCTGCCGGGGGTGGGGCCGAAATCCGCCCAGCGGATGGCGCTGCACCTGCTGGAGCGGGACCGCGACGGCGCTCGGCGGCTGGTCGATTCTTTGCAAGCGGCGCTGGAAGGTATCGGCCGTTGCCGGCGCTGCCGCGATTTGAGCGAAACCGAAATCTGCGCGGTGTGCGCCAATCCCCGCCGCAATCGCGCGCTGTTGTGCGTGATCGAAACCCCCGCCGACGTGCTGGCGGTGGAGCAGGCGACCGGCTTTCAGGGCTTGTATTTCGTGCTGATGGGCCATTTGTCGCCCCTGGACGGCATCGGTCCGGCGGAGCTGGGGCTGGAGGCGCTGGAAGCCCGGCTGAGCGAAGGCGAGGTCCAGGAAATCATTCTCGCCACCAACCCGACCGTGGAAGGCGAGGCCACCGCTTACTACATCGCCGAGCTGGCCCGCGAGCGCGGCATCCGCGCCACCCGCATCGCCCACGGCGTGCCGCTGGGCGGGGAACTGGAATACGTGGACGGCGGCACGCTGGCGCACGCCTTCGCCGGCCGGCGGGAGCTGTGAGCGTTACCGGAGCAAACGTCATGACCGACTGCATTTTTTGCAAGATCGCCGCCGGCGAGATTCCCGCCGCCAAGCTTTACGACGACGGCGAGGTGCTGGCCTTTCGGGACATCAACCCCGAGGCGCCGGTGCATCTGCTGGTCATTCCCCGGCGCCATATCGCCACCCTCAATGACTTGACCGAGGCGGATGCGGCGCTGATCGGGCGGCTGTATCTGGCCGCCAAGCGGTTGGCGGCCGAGTCGGGGGTGGCGGACAGCGGTTACCGGACGGTGATCAATTGCAACCGCGACGCCGGCCAGATCGTGTTCCACATCCACATGCATTTGCTGGCGGGCCGGGAGCTGGGCTGGCCGCCGGGCTGATGTCAAGATACCCGATAAGGCGCCGCCGAAACGTGGAATTCCCTCTCCCTCCGGGAGAGGGTTAGGGTGAGGGAGCTAACCTGTTGAAAATAAACCCTCACCCCTGGCCCTTCTCCCAAAGGGAGAGGGGGCGAATAGGAGAGGAGGGGGTTCGTGTCGGCTCAGGCATCCTTGAGGAACTGGCGAACCATCCCAAGATGGCGCCGGCTCACTTCCAGTCGGTCCGGGATGTTGTCGAAGATCAGATGGACGCCGCCGTCGGCGGATTTTTCCAAACCGGCGACATGCAATGCCATCACCAGCGCATTGCGGTGGACCCGCATCACCCGCGTTCCCAACTCGGTTTCCAACGCCTTTAACGATTCCTCGATCAGCGCTTCTCCGTGGCGGTGGCGAACCGTGACGTATTTCTGGTCGGCCAGGAAGTAGCAAACATCGGCCAGCGGGATCAATTCCAGCCGTTGGCCGAGACGGGCGCGGATGTGCGTGCGGCCGGCTTCGGCGCGGTCGGCGGTCAGGCTGGCCAGTTGGGCGCGATTGAGGCGGCTGGCGTTGGTCAAGGCCCGTTCCAGCCGCTCCAGCCGAACCGGCTTGAGCAGGTAGGCCACCGCTTGGGCGTCGAGGGCTTCCAGGGCGTGCTCGCCGTAGGCCGTGACGAAAATCACGGCGGGAGGCCGGGCCAGCGTCGCCAGCCGCCGCGCGGTTTCCAGGCCGTCCAAGCCCGGCATCTGAATGTCCAGCAGCACGATGTCCGGCGGCGCGCTTTCCGCCAGCCGCAGGGCTTCCGCGCCGTTGCTGGCTTCACCGCAGCAGTGGTAGTCGGGAAGTTGATCGAGCAAATTGTGCAACCGATCCCGGGCGGGCGGTTCGTCGTCAACGATTAACACGTTCATCGTTCGAGCCAAAACGGGAGCATCTCCCACAAGCGTAGCAATAATTGACGAGATTGCGGGCGCTTGCTAGGAAAGGCTCGCCGATCCGCCTTCTTCCAGCGGGATGGCGAAAGCGACCTGGTAACGTTCTGGCGTTTCGGTGATTTCCAGGGGGTTGGGAGCGTGGTAGGCCAGTTGCAGGCGCTGGCGGATGTTGTGCTGCGCGATGCCTTGGCCGGGTCGCGCCGCCGCGCCGTCGGCGGAACGGGGATTGGCGACGGTGACCCGCAAGGCTTGCGATTGCCGCTCGATGCGGATGGTCAAAGTCCCACCTTCCGGCAACCGCTGGATGCCGTGGTGGATGGCGTTCTCGACCAGCGGTTGCAGCAGCAGGGCGGGCGTCGGCAGATCGAGCGGTAAATCCTCGTCCAGTTGCCAGTCCACCCGCAGCCGTTCGCCGAGGCGCAGGCTCTCGATGGCGAGATAGCGGCGGGTGAGTTCGAGTTCGGCCTCTAGAGTGATCCGCTCTCGGTAGGCCAGCGCCGAGCGCAGCATGTCGGCCAGGTCGAGGACCGCTTGTTCGGCTTGATCCGGCCGGCCGTGAATCAGGCTGGCGATGGTGTTGAGGGCGTTGAACAGAAAATGGGGGTGGATGCGCGCCTGCAAGGCTTGCAGGCGGGCGCGGGCTTCGGCCTCGACGTTCCGCTTCCAGTGGTGTTGGACGTAGAAGTAGCGCAGCGCGATCAGGGTGACGATGGCGGCGATGGCGAGGTTGCGGACGAGCAGGGGAATCAGCGGTGTCGGACTCGTGAGGAGGTCGGGGCGCGGTTCCAGAAACCACCAGCCAGCCAGCGAAAACAGCGCGGTGATCAGCAGCGTCAGGGCCAATGCGGCGAGGGTGGCGGCGGTCGAGCCGAGCCGGTCGAGACAACGCTTGCAGAAACACAAAACAGCCGCCGCGCCCAGCACCACCCATTGCACGAACAACGAAACGAGCGCCAGTTGGCTCCAGAATTCGCCGGGTCGGTCGATGTCCCGCAGCGCCAGGACCAGGGCGAACAGCTCGGCGAGCAGGACCATGACGAAGATGATGCGGTTGGCGCAGAAATCGGGGAGGAAGCATGAGGCAGGGTCCGGTTCGGGCGCTGGTTTCGGCCGGGGAGAGGTCATGGCAGTTTTTTCCATCCCGCTATCTCTTTGAGTTCAAGTTCTTGCTGGTCCATGCTCGTGATCGGTGTTGATTGTAATTTTATTGATACTAAAGGTCGAAAGTTAATCAACATAATCGGCGTAAGATTGCCGTATCGCTATACAGACATAAAAAGTAATACGTGACCCGACCGTTTGTCGGTATTATGAAACCATTTATCGCTTATCGCTTGTTTGTGTGCGCCCGTGTGGTTTGATTAGCTTGAGCTGCACCGACAGCGCTCAGGGCAATACAGCACTGATTGTCAAAATTTCATACGCATGCCGAAGATGATCATGTCGAACCAAGCAACGCTACGAGTGTGATTGCCAATGAAACGTCGAAACCTTGGCTTTACCCTGATCGAGCTGATCATCACCATGGTCATCGCGGCAATCGTTGTCACCATCGGCGTGCCATCCTTTCGGAATGCCATCCTGAACAACACTCGCGTAGCTCAAGTGAACGAGTTTGTCGGAGCTTTGAATTTGGCGAGATCAGAGGCGGCAAAAAGCGGGTTGCGGGCCACGATCTGTCGCAGCGCGGATGGCGCTACCTGCGCGACCGACACGACGGGTGTCTGGGAAAATGGCTGGCTCATTTTTGTCGATAGAAATCAGGATAGCGCGCCGAGCAGTGGAGAAATCATCAAGGTGCAAGGTTCGATTCCGCTAGGCCTTACGCTTCGAACGACGGGAGCTTTTACTCAATCGGTGTCTTATCTCTCAAATGGCACCCTCTTTTCTCCCGGTGCCGTCGATTCGTCTACTTGTCAGGGGACTTTTCGATTGTGCGATAGCCGCGGGGTCGATCAAGCCCGCTTTATCGAAATATCCGTTACGGGCCGTGTTGCCTATCGAGAGAAAAAATCGTCTGGAGAACCCTGCTCATGTCCGTGAAACAAAGGATTAATTCTCCGCGTTACGCCGGTTTCAACAGCGGCGGCTTTACCCTGCTCGAAGTGATGGTTGCTCTGGTTGTGATGTCGGTAGGCTTGCTCAGCCTTGCCGGAATGCAAGTGATCGGCTTGCGCACCAACCACAGCGCGTACATGCGCACGCAGGCGACGATTCAATCCTACGACATCATTGATCGGATGCGAGCGAATATACGAGGGGTTCGGAGCGGTTATTACAACAAACCAACTGTAGCGGATTCCGATGGGGTCGAGCATACCAATTGCGAATCGACTACGGGCTGCTCCATTCAACATATGGCCGAACACGATTTGTTCAAATGGAATCAAGCCATCGCGGATATTTTACCTAACGGCCAAGGTATGGTTTGTATCGATGATACTCCCGAGGATGGTGTGCCGAATCTGCCAGTATGTAGCGGTACCGGTAGTGCCAATCCCGATATGGCGATGTATACCATCAAAATCTGGTGGAGCGATGATCAATCCGGAAATTTCCAGCGATTTAGCACGAGCTTTCGCCCATGAATAGCCTAACTCGAATTGATCGCCAGCGTGGACTGACATTGGTCGAAATTATGGTGGCGCTGGTAATCAGCCTGTTTTTGCTGGCTGGCCTGCTGCAAATGTTTATCGGCACCCGGCAGTCTTCCAGGGTTCAGGAAAATTTATCCAGAGTTCAAGAAAATGGCCGATTTGTGATTGATTTTCTCAGCCGTAATATACGATTGGCGGGCTATCGGTCCCGCGCTACCATCGAAGAGGGGAGAAGTTTTGAGGATAAATTTTCAGGCGTGCGTGCGATTCAGGGAACGAACGATGATGGCACAAATGGCAGCGATACTCTTACTGTCGTTTTTGAAGGTGAGGGCGCAGGTCAAGGCGATATCAGGAATTGTTTGAACGCGCAGATCATCAGTTCGGCGGTTGCTCCAGTAACTTCCAGTAATGTTTTCACTGTTAGCTATGACAGCGCTTCAGACAAATACGCGTTGCGTTGCCAGTCGGGTGCGGGAGTTGCGGCCCAGGCTATTCTAGAAGATATTGAGAACATGCAAATTCTTTATGGTGAAAATACGGATGGTGATGTTTTTGGGGTGGCTGACCGCTACGTGCCGGCCAACAATGTCGGCAGTTGGGATCGGGTTGTCAGTCTGCGTATCAGCGTGTTGATTCGCACCCAAGAAAACAATTTGGTAGCCGCGCCACAAGCTTATAGCTTTAACGGAACAACAGTCACCCCGACTGATCGCCGTCTTCGCCGTGTGTTTACAACCACTATCACCCTGCGCAACCGGGCTTGAAGGATTGTGAGTATGAGCACTAATCGTTCGATTCCCAACAAATATCAGACGGGTAGCGCCCTGGTTATCGGCCTGATTATTTTATTGCTGATGTTCATTCTCGGCACGGCTGGCATGAGAACCACGATTCTTGAAGAAAGAATGGCCGGCAACTCACGCGATCAAAATAATGCATTTCAAGCAGCAGAATTGGGCTTGCAGGATGGCGAGCAGGATATAAACAACAAGGATCCAATCACCTCTCGCAGGATACGTAATAATGATTATAAAAAAATTCATTTCTCAGCGACTTGTATTAATACCACTATCCCGAGCCTGAAAGGCTTGTGCTTGGCTAAAGATTCCAATCCTCCTCAGTGGTATGGCATTGACTGGAACGCTCCTTTTCCTCCCACATCCTATTCTACCACCCCCTTGCCATATCGCTTGTATGCCAATCACACAACCCTAAATACCCCAGCCAGTGTTCCGATTGGAGGCACAGGTGAAATACGTCCACCCGATTTGGCTGGCGTCTCGCGTCAGCCTCGCTACATCCTCGAATATTTACGTGAATTTGGCTCGCTCGTGGTTGGAAGAGCCCCGCAGCCGGTAACCATTTACTATCGTGTCACCACGCAAGGATACGGGATCGGGGTGGCCGATACCACCAATCAACCCTTGGCTCAAGTTATGCTGCAAAGCGTCTACGGAAGGTGAGTCCCGAAAGGGATGCCCCTCACGTTATCGGAGAATGGTAATGAACGAACGCCGTAAAGTTAATAGACAATTCCTGCTCGGTAGCATGCTTTTGGGGTTCGCGTTCGCGTTGCCCTTATCGCCCGCTCAAGCGGTTGTCGATATTTCCAATTTGCCCCTCTTCCTGGGTGGAAACGGAGTTCCGCTGTCGATGCTGGTCATGGGGCGCGATCATAAACTCTATTACGAAGCTTACAACGATGCTTCCGATGTCAACCAAGACGGCGAGATTGATGCCGGATACAAACCGAATCTCACCCAAAATGGGAAAGCATTAGACTACTACGGCTATTTCGATTCATATAAGTGTTACAGTTATGGCGGCGGGATATTCGAACCCATCGCGATGACGCAAGAAGCGATTAAGAACAGAAGGGAAACGAGAATCAAAACCTGCACGACCGGATGGAGTGGCGATTTTCTCAATTATTTGACCACATCCCGCATCGATGCCATTCGGCGGGTGCTCTATGGCGGCTACCGTCATACGGATAGCACCACGGAAACCGTCTTGCAACGTTCCTATATTTCCCAAGACGCGCATAGCTGGGGCAAGGAATACACCAGCACCGCGCATGATGGTTACGACATCAGCCAGTACGCGCCGCTCTCGCAGCCTGCGACGGGCACGCGGCACTTGTTCGCCAATACGACGCTGCAAAACGACGTATTACAACTCCCCCTGTTGAGAGTGCTCACCAACAGTAATTTCCGGGTTTGGAACTGGCTGTCAATCGAAAGGCCGGTCGCGGGAGATCAATGTGTTTCGGGAATCAATTCAGGGGGTAGCGAGATTCGAGTCAATTGCGCGGTGACAGGTGGCACGGTTTGGGAAAAGGTGCCCAGTCAAAACTTTGCCAATCTGACGCAAACTACCTACGATTTAAGGCAAGGCGGAGCGACGGATGTCAATGTCCCCCATCCCACCAATTATACCGAATACAATCAGATGGTGACCACCTATGCCACCACGGCCAATCGGTTCGGCTCTGGCCCAGCCAGCAAGATTGACGGTAGCGGCAATCCTTTCGGTTTGAGCGAAGATTATCTCACTATCTTTGCCGGGCAAATTCTGGTTCCCTCGGCGGGAACCTATACCTTTGCCGTCGATGGCGATGACGCGGTTGAAGTCATCATCGACGGTACCTTGGTCGCCAGTTGGTACGGTGGGCATGGAGATTGTGGCTGCCAGACCCACAGTGGCACCATCACCCTGACTGCTGGTGCACACACCATCGAGTTTCGCCACGAAGAAAACTATGGCGGAGATAATTATTATTTGTGGTGGCAGCGCACCATACCCACTTCCGCGCTGACCGATTACACGGTTCGGGTCAAAGCTTGCGTGAGCGGGCTGTTGGAGCCGGAATGCAAAGGTTATCCGGAAGCTAGCCCGACCGTTTACAAGCCCACCGGACTGCTGCACGAATACGGTGAAACCGACCGCATGGCGTTCGGCTTGCTGACAGGTTCTTACAAAAAGCATTTGTCGGGAGGCCTGCTGCGCAAGAATGTTTCCTCCTTCACCAACGAAGTTAATCCGACCACCGGCCAATTCCTGGCGCCTGGGAGCGCCGGGAGCATCGTGAAAACGATCGATAATATTCGGATCGTCGGGTTCCGAAGCGGGAGCTATTCATATAACGATGGCGGTTGCGGGGTTCCTATGGTAACCGCCATGCAGGAAGGCCGATGTGCGATGTGGGGCAATCCCATCGCCGAGATGATGTACGAGGGGCTCCGCTATTTTGCTGGCAAAACCGGGCCGACCACAGATTACGCTGTTACAGGGAATGAGTTCGACGGATTTCATGCAGATGATAACCTCAATTTGCCCAAGCCGACTTGGTCCGATCCCTTTAGACCGGAAAATCAGGGCGGTTACCCTTATTGCTCCAAGCCTTTTGAAGTGGTGATTGCCGACATTCCCTCTTTTGATACCAATCAGTTACCGGGTATCGCTGCCGATTTTGGCACGGGGATCACCAGCGACATCGGCAGCCTCGGTGTCGCAAGTATCGGTGAAACGATTTGGGATAACGAGCAAGGCGGCGCAAAAAATATCTTCATCGGCCAGTCGGGGAATGTTTACGATACCGCTCCAACGCCCAAGAGCGCTGACAGTTTCGGTAACATTCGCGGCATTTCACCCGAGGAACCCACCCGGCAAGGCGGTTACTACGCCGCCAGCGTCGCTTATTTCGGCAAGACCACGGGGGTGAGGCAAATTACTGTCGCGTCGGGTAGCCCGCATACCGTCATCACGGATACGTTTGGCATAGCGCTGTCGTCGCCCCTACCCTCCATCGAAATTCCTACCCCCAGCTACAACGACACCAACAAGAAGATTATCACGGTAGTGCCGTTCGCCAAATCGGTTAGCGGTAGCGGTATCAATTCGGCGGCCGGACAGTTTCAACCGACCAACACCATCGTCGATTTTTACGTCGAAACCATCGCCAATACCGGGGCGGGCAATTTGGACGCCACGGTTAACGGCGGTCGCCCTTTCATCAAATTCCGACTCAATTACGAAGACTCGGAATACGGTTCCGATCACGATATGGATGCGATCGTGACGTATACCTTCTCAGTTAATGCCTCTGGTCAATTGGTCGTGAATCTATCTTCCGATTATGCCGCTGGCGGTGTCATTCAACATATGGGTTATGTGATTTCGGGTACCACGGCGGATGGTGTTTATTTGGAAGTTCGGGACACCGATACCGGCACCGGCAGCGACCCGGACTACTTCCTGGATACGCCGCCCACCTTCGTCGGGGTTCCGCCCGCGCCGAATACGACCGCTGGCTGGGACGATGACGTGGCGTTACCGCTGAACGCCACCCGCACGTTCACCGCCGGTGTGAACGCCAGCACGGCTTCGCTGATCCCGCACGATCCGCTTTGGTACGCGGCCAAGTGGGGCGGCTTTGTCGAGAATCCCCCCGGCGCTCCCGTCAATCCGCCCAACAATCTGCCTGATCAACCGGGTGAATGGGACAAGGACGGCGACGGCAAGCCCGATAACTATTTCCTGGTGACCAATGCGGGCAAGCTGAAAGAGCAACTGCGCGACACCTTCGAGCAAATCATCAGTCGCACGGGTTCGGCGGCGTCGGTGGCCGTCAACTCCGGCTCTCTGTTCGCCGGCAGCAAGGTTTATCAGGCCCGCTTCAAGAGCGGAGTGTGGAACGGCGAGATGCGGGCGCTCCTGGTCGATCCGGCCACAGGAAAAATCCAGGTCGACGCCGCCGGAAAACCGCTCAGTGTTTGGAAGACGCACGATGCAGCGATTCAACTTCTGCCGAACGACCGCCAGATCCTGACTTTTAAGCCCACCAACGGCAACGGAATCCCCTTCCGCTGGCCGAGCAGCGTCCCGACCAGCAGCCCCACCGCGCTCGATCCGGACCAGATCAGCGCCCTGGAAGGCAGCGATAACCAAGGCGCGCTGCGTCTCGCCTATCTGCGCGGCGACGCCACCGAAGAGGACCAGTTCCGCAAGCGGATCGATGTCGATGAAGAGACCAATTTGACCATTCGCAACACGCTGGGCGACATCGTCAACTCCAATCCGTTCTACGTCGGTCCCCCCGACGCGGCCTATCCCTTTGGCAACTACACCGCTTTCGCCGATGCGCGCGTCAACCGCCGGCCCATGGTGTACGTCGGCGCCAACGACGGCATGATGCACGGTTTCGATGCCAATACCGGCAAGGAGGTATTCGCCTATGTCCCGAGTGAACTCTATCCGAAACTGAACGCGCTCTCCCAATTGAGCTATGCCCAGCAGCACCAGTTCTACGTGGATGCCTCGCCGACCGCGCTCGACGTACAGTTCAGCGATGGCAGTTGGCATACGGTGTTGGTCGGCGGATTGCGGGCGGGTGGGTTGAGCTATTTCGCCCTGGATGTGACCGAGGCCGGCACCGCCGATAGCAGCGGCACCGTGACCGCGCCCGGCTCGCTGAACGAAACCAACGCCGATAACGTCTCCCTGTGGGAACTGAAGGACCCCGATCTGGGATTGACCTTCAGCCAGCCCTCGCTGGTTCGGCGGAGCGACGGCGACGCGAATCAGGACAACAATCCTTGGGTGGCAATTTTCGGTAACGGTTATAACAGCAACAATCCGAACAAGCCGGCCACGATTCCCGTGACGCCCGTCACCAGTGCCGTGCTGTTTGTGGTCAATGTCCAGACCGGCGCCCTCATCAAGAAAATCGATTTGCGCGAAGGCCAGGGACTTTCCACGCCCAGCGTGATCGACGGCGACGGGGACGCGATTGCCGATTTCATTTATGCCGGGGATTTGACGGGGAACTTGTGGCGATTCGATATCCGGGACCCCAATCCCAACAACTGGACCTACGCCAAGCTGTTCACCGCCAAGGACGCCGCCAACAATCCGCAGCCGATCACCGCCGCGCCACAGGTGACGCGGCATCCGAAACGGAACACGAGCACCGATCCGAACACACAATTGGATGAACAGACCTACATGGTGCTGTTCGGCACGGGCAAGTATCTGGGCGCCACCGATGTGTCCAGCACCAGCCAACAGACGTTCTACGGGGTGTGGGACGACGTGGACGCCAATTCCTGTATCGGTGTCTCCACCGGCGTCATCACGACCGCCTGTTTCAGCCGCACCGACCTGCAAGCTCAGATTTTCTGCCCGGGCAGTCCGGTCGAGCCGACTTGCCAAGCCGCCGGTCCCTCGGGACCCGTTAGCTCGGCAGGAAGCTTTACAGCCGACGGCAAAGTTTTCCGGGTCACCAGCAAGCGGGACGTGAATTACGATGGTGATGCCACGACTCCACCCAAGCGCGGTTGGTATCTCGATCTGAAAGAACCCGGCGAGCGGGTCCCCGGTGATCCCTTGATCGTCGGCAGTCGGGTAATTTTCACCAGCATTCTACCTGACCCGGACCCCTGCAAGTTTGGCGGCACCAGTTGGGTGAACGTTCTCGACGCCGTAACGGGCAAGCGATTGGCGGCGAGCTTCCTGGGTGGAGCCGTTCCCGAGGTGCCCGTCACCGAAACAACAACGGGGTTTGCGGCGAGCAGCGTGACGATCAACAGCATCGCGTCGGCGCCCACCGCCATGAAAGCCCCGGAGCAACAGAAAACCATGGTCTACGTGAGCACGTCGGAGGGCGGGGTGGTGGATATTCCCATCGTCGATACCGAGATTGGCCGGCAATCCTGGCGGCACGTGGAGATGCAATAAATGAATGCGGGGATGAGTCGAGTGGTGGGAAGGCAATGCGTCGGCAAAGCGCGCGGCTTCACCCTGATGGAACTGATGATCGTGGTGGCGATTATCGGCATCCTGGCCGCTATCGCCTACCCGAGTTATCAGGACAGCGTGCGCAAATCGCGCCGGGCGGACGCCGGGGCCGTGCTGTTGGAGCTGGCGCAGTGGATGGAGCGGTTCTACACCGAAAACAACCGCTACGACCAAACGCGAGCGGGCGCGGCGGTGGCATTACCGTTCACTCGGTCTCCCAAGGAAGGGGGGCCGGCCGGCGGCTACTACACCATCGCTCCTGTCACGACTCAAAACACGTTTACCTTGACGGCCACGCGGGCAGGCCCACAGGTCAGCGACACGGTTTGCGGCAATCTGACGCTGAGCAATACCGGAGTGAAATGCGCGCTGGGCGGGGCCAAATGCACCAACAGCGCCGCCGCCGCCGACCGGGAAGCGGCGTCGCGGTGCTGGTAGGATCGGCGGGAATCAGCGCAGCTCCCTCGGCAGCGCGAACACCACGCTTTCTTCCCGCCCGGCGCTTTCCGCGACTGCGGTAACCCGAATTATCGCCAACAGTCGATGTCTGCCGGCCCGTCGATCCAGATGGGCCGGCGTTTCTATCCTCCCCCGCCAGTTTCCGCAGCCGGTTCAAGGCGATACCGCTGCGCGCACCGATCACCAGCAGATTGCGGTACTCGGGCTTTATCTTTGACCGCATCTTTTCGGGCAGAACTCGCTTTTCCCCGATCCCCGGATCACCAGAAACGTTAGCGCAATTTTCGCGGTTGCTTTGGCGGCTGCGAGCAGTCGCTTTCGAGCGAGAAAAAACGCTTCAACCACACAGCTTGCCTTAATGGTGAGGCGATGAAATCGAATATCGAAGCGAAGAGGCTGTACAACAACTAACTCGTTGTTTGTGCGAGTAGACGCCTGTCAGTTAAGGTTGGCTCGCCGAGTTGGTGGTTTTCTTGACATCCTCATATTCGTCGATTTCGGCGGAGTGCCCATGCCCAGGAATACGGGTTTTACCTTGTTCGAGCTGATCGTGGTCATGGTGTTGGCCGCGATTTTTTTGACGCTGGGAGTTCCGGTTTTTCGAGACTTTATTCGGGAACAGCGAATCATCGCCCAGACCAATGGCTTGGTCGGTGCGCTGAATTTGGCGCGATCCGAGGCGACCAAGCGGGGCGTGCGGGTGCTGATTTGTCGGGCGGCGGGCGCCGACTGCGCGACCGATGCCACCGGCATCTGGGAGGAAGGTTGGCTGATCTATGCGGATAACAATGGAAACGGCGTGCGCGATGCGGAGGAACCCATCCTCCGGGCGGGGCAGCGCACCGTTGGTGAGATCACGATCCGAGCCGGCGGCGCCTTTACCCGATGGATCGCGTATCAGCCCAGCGGCTTCAGTGTCGGGAACACCAATTTGGCGAACGGGACGTTCCGGATTTGCGATAGTCGCGGCGCAGACCGCGCCCGTTTCGTCGCGATCAACGTTACTGGCCGTGCCAGAGTTCGGGAAAAGCGAGCCGGCGATACCTGCCCGTGAGCGAATTCATGGCGGCTTGCAAGGATCGTTGTGGTCGCGCACCGACCGCTCGTCGAGAAATTGTCACCGTTAAACCTTGATCGTGATGAGGGAGCTTGGGGGATTTTATAAGGTGCCGGCCATGAACGGGAAACGAGGTTTTACTCTCATCGAGCTGATGGTCGCGTTGGCCGTGGCGGCGATCCTGCTGGCGGTCGGCGTGCCGGCGTTTCAGCAAATGCTGCGCAACAACCAGGCCGCCACGCACGCCAACGAGTTTATGGGCGGGCTCAATTTCGCCCGCAGCGAGGCGACCAAACGAGGGCGGCGCGTGGTGTTGTGCAAGAGCGGGGATAACACATCTTGCGCGACGACGGGAGCGTGGGACCAAGGGTGGATCGTGTTCGTCGATTCCGATAGCGACGCTACCGTGGATGCCGGCGAGACCATTCTTCGTGTGCACGGTGCCTTGGGTGGCGGCGACACTCTACAGGGCTCCACCGACGTGGCCGATTACATTTCCTATTCGCCGGATGGATTTACCCGGGTCGCCAATAGCGGGACCTTTCAATCGGGCACATTGACCTTCGGTTTATGCAACGGCAACAACCAAAAAAATACCATTTTGATCAGCAATACCGGACGGGCGCGGGTGGAGAAAGCAACATGCCCTTAGCAAGTTACAAATCATCGATGACGCAAGCGCAATCCGGCTTCACTTTGGTCGAGGTTTTGGTTGCGGTTGTGGTGCTGGCGGTCGGGCTGTTGGGTTTGGCCGGTTTGCAGGTCACCTCGGTGCGGTTTAACAACAGCGCCTACCTGCGCTCGCAGGCCACCAATCTCGCTTACGATATTGCCGACCGAATACGAGCCAACCGGAGTGTGGCGCTGGCCAGTCCTGGGGCTTACGACAGCGTGGCGATTCAAAGCCCGCCGCCGGCCTGCGCGGTGGTTGCGCTCTCGGGAACCATCGCCAACCAGGATATTCAAGCGTGGCGGAACGCGCTAGCTTGCGCCTTGCCTTCGGGAACCGGCGTCATCTGTAAAGGCACTCTCGATGCGGCCGACAATTGCACGGTCATTCCCGGCAGCGTATTCAGCATCTCGGTGATCTGGGATGACAGTCGCGGACAATCACCGGTGCAAAGATTCAGGATGATGACCCAGCTATGAACGACGGTCGGGGTAGCAAGTTCGAGACAGTCCGGCCCCAGCGCGGTTTCTCGCTGGTGGAGATCATGGTGGCGCTGGTCCTCAGCTTGTTCTTGGTGGCGGGCGTCATTCAGCTTTTCCTCGGCACCAGACAAACCTATCGGTTCCACGAAGCCCTGTCCCGCATTCAGGAAAACGGGCGTTTCGCCACGGAGATATTATCCCGCGATATCCGGATGACGGGTTTTACCGGCTGCCCTCCCACCAATCCGGTCGTCAACGTATTGAACAATCCGGCCGACTGGTGGAAAGACTTCGGCACCGGCGCCTTGGTGGGCTATGACGGCGCTCAGGTTTTTCCCGGAAGAGCTGTCGGGACCAATGCCGGGGATCGGGTGGCCGGGACCGATGCCGCGATCGTTCTGGGGGGAAGCGGAGGGTATTTCGTTACGGCTGCCGCCCCTACTGCGCTGCCCCCCACGTTTACCCTCAGCGGTTTGAACAAACCCGATGGGTCGTTGTTGTCTCGTGGCGACATCGCCATCGTTTGCGATGTTCAACGGACCTCCATTTTTCAAGTGACCACCGTCACCGCCGGTCCGCCGAGCGTGATCGCCCACGCTTCGGGCGCGGGCACGGCAGTTCCCGGCAATTGCACGGCCAACTTGTTTCCCTCGGGCACGCCGCCCGCACCTTGCGCTTCGGGCGGAACGGTTGATGCTTACGTGCCCGCGCAGTCCACCTTGGTCGATTTCTCGCCCAGCGCTTACTACGTCGGGGTGGGCGCGAGCGGCGCCGGTCGATCCCTGTATCGGTTGCAGCTTCAAGTCGCCGCTGCAGCGGCTCCTCCAACCGCCAGCATGGTGTCGCAAGAACTGATCGAGGGCGTCCAAGACATGCAGATCTTTTATGGAGAAGACACGAACGGCGACCGGATCGTCGATCAGTATGTCGATGCGAACGCCGTCGCCGACTGGGCCAACGTGCTCAGCGTGCGCGTCAATCTGCTGCTGGTCAGCTTGGAGAATAACCTCGCCAACGCCGCGCAAACGATATTGTTTCCCGCCGATACCGGCGGCGCGGGCACGGTTGGCAACAGTTTCGCGGCCGGCGACCGGCGCATCTATCAGACGTTTACCACCACCATCGGTATCCGCAACCGCTTGCCGTAGAGAGCGATCATGTTCGAGTCAGCCCGTACCCCCCGATTTGTTCGCGACGCGACTTGGCAGCGGGGTTCCGCCCTGATTGTCGCCCTGGTGTTCTTGCTGGCGATGACCTTGATCGGGGTGGCCGCCATGCAGGGCACCACCCAACAAGAGAGCATGGCCGGCAATGCACGCCAGCGGAACCTGGCGTTCCAAGCCGCCGAAGCGGCCCTGCGGGCGGGAGAGTCGGTCTTGCAGGGAGCGACGTTACCCGCATTCGACAACACCGGGTCGAATCTCGGATTTCGCCGGCCCGTCACGCCGACGACCGATGTCGGGTCATTCTGGCTGGATACTTACTGTTGGGCGGTCAAAACCGGGTGTACCAACGCCGAATCCCAAGCTTATTCCGGCACCTTGAGCGAAATCGGCGACCCGCCCCGCTTTGTCGTCGAAGAATTGCCTCGGGTTACCTTGCCGGGCGGTAGTCTCAAGTTCGGTGCGTTGCCCGATACCGGGTTTTACCGGGTGACCGCCCGCAGCCTTGGGGGTACGGCCGATGCGGTCGTCATTCTGCAGACGACTTATCGGCGCTAGGAGATCGGTCACGATGAGACTGAAATCCGCGCCAATTTCCCGCCTATCGTTGAGTTTCTGCTCGCCGCGACCGGTTCTTGCCAACCTGATTATGGCTTGGTGACGTAATTTTATTGCTCGATAAAACTGGAAAAACTGCAATGTATCATTCGGTCTTCTTAAAAAGAATCGCATTAATTTGTTGTTGCTTATCGGTGGCGATGCTGATTTCATTTTATCCGGCCAATACCACAGCGGCGATTTCCAATGTTCCGCTGTTCGTGACTTACGCTTCTAGAGCCAATATCCTCGTGGTCTTGGACAATTCCAACAGTATGGACGAGGCCGCGAATGGTTCGGCGGTAGGTAGTTTCAGCGCGAGCAGCAAGTCTGAG
>RRZU013252221.1_pt1 | contig 18389 bp, 13 predicted proteins | sample 2165561 | NCBI WGS metagenome assembly RRZU01 (sample SAMN10456909, study PRJNA506462) | wastewater metagenome | isolation source: wastewater sludge | place: USA: Moscow, Idaho | reverse complement strand
ATTTATAGCACTACCCCATGTTGCAGAAACTAAATTAATGTCATTCAATGTAATATTATAAACCGCATCGACCGTTGAGTTCGTTATATAAACCGCACCCGACCCCGAACCGCTAAGAGTATGTGATCCAAGAGTTTAGATCGTAATACTACTCGAGGACAACGTATAATTAGTGGCACTTACATTTACACCAATCAACAACAAAATTATTGTCGTAAGATTGATTAGAATAGATTTACGTTTCATGACCATAGATTTAGGAATTAGACATGACGCAACCCACTTATTTGCTGCTATTGCAACAAATAAGCTTAAATAAAGTAAAAATTTTGTTTTCATAATTCTGCTTTTTGTTCTTAATTGTCCTTATGCATCTTTCCAAAAAAGTCACCACACCCTGAATACAGATTCTTAATTTAATAGTTTGAGGTTATCACATCAGCAAGTGTACAAAAAAAATAATGGTTTAACAAAGCTAAATAATTATTTTTTTGTACTGATTCAAATCAACAGCTTGATACTTATTGTTATAGGGGTCTTTTTCGTATCCGTGATAGGGTTTCCGGTGTCATTCTTAAATAAGAAGCTAAATCTTTCCCTTTTAGTCGGTGAATTATCTGTTTTCGAAATTCAGAAAGATATTTATATCTCTCAAAAGGATCTATTATCTGATATATTTGGTCTTCGAATTTTTTTCTTAAAATATAATGTTCCGTCAAAATACGCCCCAAGTTACATATTTGGTAATTGGTATCAAAGAAAGATCTGAATTGTTGAATTTCAAACTTATATACAATCAGATTTTCGAGTGCAATATAGCTTTTTGTGGCTTTGTCACCCGTTAAATATGTCACTACATCTCCAAAAGTTTCATTTTCCCCCCAGAAACTCAAACATATCTCCTTACCGTCCGATTCTACAAAACCTTTTACCAAACCTTCCTTTATCACGTACATATAGCTATTGGGACATCCTTGTGTAAGAAGCACGGAATTCTTTGCAAATTGCTCCTCTACAACACAACTTAAAATCAAATTCATTGATTCGTCACTTAGAGGGACAATAGCTCTGAGATAATTCTTAATAAACTCCATATGCTATCAGTATTTCATTACACAAGTTAAGGTCTCTAGTTGAAGCAAATAACAATGCCCCTGCCAAAATTATTATTTTTGGCAAAAAACAATAATTTGATTAATAAAAATCTGAATTCGCTTTCATTTTAAAATCCTAACACTCCTTTTTTGTTTTTTTTCTTACTAATTCATCTGCAATATTTACACAAGTTTCGCAAGGGACTCGACCTGAGCTCTTGAGCAATGCACAGGTTGAAAAACCGGTCTTTGCCACAAACGGTTCTTTTACGGATGTTTTTTTTCCTTCTTTTGCCAACAAATAATCCGCAGCAAAAAGAGCTCCGCACACCCCACCTTCGGCTCTACCTCCTCCCCATTGACGGAACTCCTCAATCGTCTCATCGGAAATTTCAAAGTCTTCCTGCCAAGCCTTCAAAATGGACTGAGCGCAATTCAATTTTTCGGGTTCTTTATGAAAATAATCGACGGCATTTTTCATGTTATATTGTTTTTAGACAAAAAACGCCACTCAATCAAATCAAGCGGCGTTTCCTTATTGTATAAATGGCACTATTCTTTTGCCGGTTTTTCTGTAAGAACTTTATGAGAAAGTTTTACTTTACCGGTTTTCTTGTCTATTTCCAATAATTTAACTTCAATCGGATCATTTTCTTTCAAGCCTGTTTTTTCCATGTCTTCAACACGTTGCCAGCTTATCTCAGAAATATGAAGCAATCCTTCTTTTCCGGGTAAATATTCAACAAACGCACCGTAAGGCATAATTGATTTCACCTTAGCTTGGTAAACAGTTCCCACTTCAGGAACTGCAATAATTCCCTTGACTTTTGCCAAAGCAGCATCAATTGATTTTTTATTGTTGGCAGCAATTTCGACAACTCCTACATTGTCTTTTTCTTCGATAGAAACGGTAGCACCGGTTTCTAATTGAATAGCCTGAATAATTTTTCCTCCAGGGCCTATAATAGCACCTATCATATCTTTTGGAACTACTATTGTTTCAATACGGGGAGCATTAGGTTTAAGATCAGGACGTGGTGCAGCAAGAGTTTCTTGTATTTTGCCCAAAATATGCATTCTTCCTTCCTTTGCTTGGTTAAGAGCTTTTTCCAAGATTTCGAAAGAAAGACCGTCTACCTTTATATCCATCTGAGTAGCTGTAATACCATCTTTAGTACCGGTTACTTTAAAGTCCATATCTCCCAAGTGGTCTTCATCTCCTAAAATATCAGAAAGAACCGCAAAGTTTTTACCTTTATTTTCAGAAATAAGTCCCATGGCTATACCTGAAACAGGTTTCTTAATTTGTACGCCTGCATCCATCAAAGCTAATGTGCCGGCACAAACTGTTGCCATCGATGAAGAACCGTTGGATTCTAAAATTTCAGAAACAACACGAACAACGTAAGGATAATTATCAGGAAGCATTCCTTTCAAAGCACGAAGAGCCAAATTACCGTGACCGACTTCTCGTCTTCCTATGCCACGAGAAGCACGTGCTTCACCTGTAGAATATGGAGGAAAATTATAATGTAACAAAAAACGTTCTTTTCCCTGAGTCAACGCTTCGTCTATTAATTTTTCATCTTGTTTTGTTCCCAACGTTACAGAAGTAAGAGATTGGGTTTCGCCACGTGTAAAAATTGCAGAACCGTGTGTTCCGGGTAAATAATCAACTTCCGACCAAATGGGACGAATTTCCGTTGTTTTTCTTCCGTCCAGACGTTTTCCTTCGTCCAAAATAGCACGACGCATAGCTTCTTTTTCCACTTCGTGATAATACTTACTCACTAAGCCTTTCTTTTGAGCTGCCACTTCTTCGTCCAACGAAGCTATGTAATTATCTTTTACTGCTGAGAATTTTTCAGAACGAGAATGTTTATCGGTATCGCATGAAGCGGCTACTTTATATACTTCATCGTAAGTTTTTGCCCAAACATCTTTTTTAAGATCTTCGTCATTTTCTTCATGGCAATATACACGTTTCACTGTTTTGCCTACAGCGTCCATCAATTCCAATTGTACTTGGCAATGAACTTTGATAGCTTCGTGTGCTACTTTCATAGCTTCTAACAAGTCATCTTCTGACACTTCTTTCATCTCGCCTTCTACCATCATTATATTATCTATAGTAGCAGCAACCATGATATCCATATCGGCATTTTCCAATTGGGCAAAAGTCGGATTAACAACAAATTGACCATTGATACGAGCTACACGAACCTCGGAAATAGGTCCATTGAAAGGTATATCAGAAACAGCAAGAGCCGCTGAAGCAGCCAATCCTGCAAGAGCATCAGGCATATCTATACCGTCAGCAGAAAACAAGGTTACATTAACAAATGTTTCTGCGTGATAATCATCAGGGAATAAAGGACGTAAAGCCCTATCAACCAAACGAGAGACAAGAATCTCATAATCGGAAGAACGTCCTTCACGACGAGTAAATCCACCGGGAAAACGACCATTAGCAGCAAATTTTTCTTTATAATCCACTGAAAGGGGCATAAAGTCTGTACCTGGAGCAGCATCTGTTGCTGAACAAACAGTTGCCAAAAGCATGGTGTCTCCCATGCGTACCATTACTGAGCCGTCGGCTTGTTTTGCCAATTTTCCGGTTTCAATTGTAATGGTTCTGCCATCACCGAGTGTGATGGTTTTTGTAATTACATTCATCATAATTTTTAAATTACATTTAATTTTTCTACACCTAAATTTCGCACAAAGGTACATTTTTAAACCCGAAAACAGGAAAATTTCCTCTTAAAAATAACTGAGCTATACTATTTTAAGTTATTTTTTGAATTAAACAGGCAAAATATTTGCAAAACGAAGAAAAGAAACATATCTTTGGAGTACCGTATCGCGTTTGGTGAAACTTAACACTCTTTTACATACTGAGATATTTTTAGCTTTTAATGGCGTGCTACTATTGGAAACAATTGGGTAGATTACAAAGGAAGTTAAACCCTCAAAACTTTGGAAACCGAAGTTTAAATCGTAAACTGCGGTACGGTTTTTTATAATTTGAATAAATTATTTCGACATTGAAAGTTCACTGTCGATTTTTTTTGTAAAAATTTGACTAAATAATCCCATTTAGCCCTTTATTTCCATAAATATATTGTAAGCCATGGTTATCGAATCTATCGAAGAGACAAGAAGAGATCTTTTGCCATTCTGCTCCCGAAACTGCGTGCGTCGAGGATGTGACTGAGCATATAGAAGAATATTGCCGAATACTTGCGATTGATAATATTTTGAGTTAAAGTCGGAAACAAAATAGGCAGTCATTTTACCATTTTTCATAACCAACTTTTCTATACCCATATCGGAACATAACCAACGTAATCGAACGACTTGTATCAACTCTTTCGAGACAATCGGGAGTTCGCCAAAACGGTCGGTTAGTTCATGTTCAAAGGCAACAAGATTTTCTTCATCAGAAATGGAATCCAATCGTTTATATAAATCCATTCTTTCAGAAATATTTTGGATATATTCGTTGGGGAATAGCAACTCCATATCCGATTCAAACTGACAATCATTAACGAATTTACCGCTTGTTTGTTCTTCTTCCGATTCAAAAACACCTTCAAACTCCTCGTGTTTCAATTCCCAAACAGCCTCATCCAAAATACGATGGTAGGTTTCGTAACCTAAATCGGTAATAAAACCACTTTGTTCTCCACCCAAAATATTACCGGCACCACGAATATCCAAATCTTGCATAGCAATATGAATTCCACTACCTAAATCGGACAAATTTTCAATGGCTTGCAAACGTCTTCTGGCATCTGATGGCAAACTGCTAATAGGAGGTGAAATAAGGTAACAAAAAGCTTTTCTGTTGGTGCGACCTACCCGACCACGCAATTGATGTAAATCACTTAATCCGAAATTTTGGGCATTATTGATGATTATTGTATTGACATTGGGAATATCTACCCCTGATTCAATAATGGATGTACACAAAAGAATGTCGTATTCATAATTGATAAAATCAAGAATGACATCCTCTAATTTTTCACTTTCCATTTGTCCATGACCGACAGCTATCCTTGCCTTTGGCAACAACCGTTTGATATGCATTTCCAGGTCAAGGAGGTTACTGATTCGATTATTGACAAAAAAAACCTGACCATTACGGCTAATTTCAAATTCAATGGCTTCTTTAATAATATCATCATCAAAATGCACAAGTTCTGTTTGCACAGGATAACGATTAGGCGGAGGTGTTGTCATTACCGACAAATCGCGAGCTCCCATCAAAGAAAATTGCAATGTACGAGGTATTGGCGTTGCCGTAAGCGTAAGCGTATCCAAATTAGCCCGCATCTGCCTCAATTTTTCCTTGGTACTGACTCCAAATTTTTGTTCTTCGTCAATAATAAGCAACCCTAAATTCTTAAACACAATTTCTTTACCCAATATTTTGTGAGTACCAATTAAGATATCTATTTTTCCTTCTTTGGTTCTTTCTATAATATCCTTAATATCAGAATGTTTACGTGCTCTACTAAGGTACTCTACGGTACAAGGAAATTTTCGTAGTCTTTTGGAAAATGTTTTGTGATGTTGAAAAGCCAAAACAGTTGTTGGCACCAACACCGCCACTTGCTTATTATCAGCCACAGCCTTAAATGCTGCTCTTATCGCCACTTCTGTTTTACCAAAACCTACGTCGCCACAAATAAGTCTATCCATAGGCTTTTCACTCTCCATATCTTTCTTGATAGCTAATGTGCTTTTGTATTGATCAGGGGTATCTTCATACAAAAAAGAAGCTTCCAATTCTTTTTGCAAATAGCTGTCGGGAGAAAAAGCAAAACCTTTTTCGTTTTTTCTTTTTGCGTATAAAGCAATCAAGTCACGAGCAATATCCTTAACCTTTTTCTTGGTCTTTTCTTTTAAGTTATTCCAAGCTGCGGTACCCAACTTATTAACTTTAGGAGGTTCACCTTCTTTGCTTTTAAACTTAGAGATACGGTGCAAAGAATGGATATTGACAAAAATAATGTCATCATCTTTATACAAAAGTTTGATTACTTCCTGAACCTTTCCATTAATTTCAGTACGTATTAGGCCACCAAACTTACCGACACCGTGCTCCGAATGAACTACATAATCACCCACCTGAAACTGCATCAATTCCTTGAGAGAAAGGACAACTTTACCAGCTTTCGTCTTATTAGATTTCAAGGAATATTTATGGTATCTATCAAATATCTGATGGTCAGTATAAACGGCAATCTTCAAATCGTGATCTACAAAACCTTCATGTATGGTATTATTTACAGGAGTAAACGTTATTTGGTAATTTCTGTCGGCAAAAATTTCTTTTAACCGTTCCGTCTGTTTCGGATTATCACTCAAAACGAAAATTCGGTAGCCATTTTGGATAGTAGAAATGAAATTTTCAGCGGTAAGTTCAAAATTTTTATGAAAAATAGGCTGAATGCTTTGATTAAAGTTCAAAGCATTTTGAGTTTTAAAATAATTGGTTGTTCCAAACTCAATTAATTTGTACCTATGGAACATATCCAAACAAGTTGCTGAATCGATAAAAGCTTCTCCTTCAACATTTTCGACAAATATCTTATCTACAACCTCCAAAGTATACCCCACATTATCCATGCAAAAAAGGGTCTCTGACGGAATGAAATCAAATAAAGGAATCAAATTATCCGTTTCCGTGTTCACAAGATTCGACACAACGGATATTTCATCTTGAGAATCCACCGAAAGCTGATTTTCAATATCAAAAGTGCGGATACTATCTATTTCATCGCCAAAAAAATCGATACGGTAAGGGTAATTATTGGAGTATGAAAAGACATCGACTAAACTACCTCGCACCGAAAATTGTCCCGGTTCATAGACAAAATCGACCCGTTCGAAACCGTATTCCGTCAACACATCGATCACAAAATCTATATCCGTTTTTTCGTGCAAACTGAGATGCAATGTTTCCTTGCTTAATTGGTGCTGACTGATTACTTTTTCGGCGATAGCTTCGGGGTAAGTAACCAATGTCCACTTTTTACGTTGATTGATAGCATTCAAGGCTTCGGTACGCAAAACCTGATTGGCCGGATCTTTTTGTAATCCTTCTTTTATTTTTTTCTTGTAAGAAGAAGGAAAATAAAAAATCGCATCATCATCGTCACCAGATATTTGGATCAAATCATTGTAAAAATAACCTGCCTCTTCCGCATCCTGTAAAATATAAATACACGGGAGTTCGCGATTTTTTAGGCAAGGTTGTAAAAACAAGGCACACGAAGACCCGCAAAAGCCATTGATTTGCAGGTTTTTGGAAGAAGATTGTCCCCATTTCTGAATATCAGATATTTGGGGATGTAATTTGATAACATTAAAAAACTCCGTTATATCCACGGGTAAATAATTTCTGCAAAGTTACTCTTTTTACACCGAAAACAACTACTCTGCATAAATCAGGCAAGATTAATCCGACGTATCTTTCTTTTGTATTCCGTATTAATTACCAAAGGAACTGACTCTACATGTACATTGCTGGTATCCAAACCGTAAGCTTTAGTTTCGGGAATACCTAAATGTCTGATATAGTTATAAAAGCCCATCGTCATTCGCTCTTTAAGACTAAAGCCTTGGCTTTGGTTATAAACACGATGAATAATAATAAAACGGAAATCACCGGGAATATTATTTTTCCTCAAAGAGGGGTAACTACTCGTCAAATCGAACTCTTTGTTTTCAACCAATTCACTAATAATCTGTCTAAAATAAATATTTACTAACGGCTGCACTTTGAAACCTATGTTCATATTAATACGATACAAAGTTCCCGGAATCAATTTTTCAAAGGTATAATCCAAAGTTGTTGGTTCATCAACATGATTAACATGAAGAATCCAGTAATTATCAGCTCTTTTGGGCTGCTTGTTGATGATGGAATAAATAATTTTATTCTCAATATCCGTTTTAAAATCAGCTTTACTAAGATAAACCAAATTAGTGGAATATTTTGGAATTGTTTCATCAGCACTCAAATCGGAAATAATCTGATAGTACGATTTGATTTTGAGAAATTGTAGATGCTTATTCTTAATAATACGGGCATTATACCAAACAAACATAACTGTCGCAATAACCCCTGCAATAAAGATTGTAACCCAACCTCCATGCATAAACTTAAACATATTGGCGGTCAAGAATGACAATTCTATCGTCATAAAGAGTCCGACAATGGGAACAATAAAAATGGTCTTAACAGTCTTCTTGTGCAAATAGAAAGCAAGCAATATGGTTGTCATAAGCATCGTAATAGTAATTGACAACCCATAGGCAGCTTCCATGTTGCTTGATGTTTGAAAAAACAATACCATCATCACACAAAATACATACAAAAACCAATTGACAAAAGGAATGTACAATTGACCTTTTACTTGAGTAGGATATTTAATTCGCTGACGTGGCCAAAAATTCAGACTCATAGCCTCACTAAAAATGGAGAATGAACCGCTAATGAGAGCCTGACTGGCAATAACAGCAGCAATAGTTGCCATTGCTACACCAAAAACAAGAAAACTTTGAGGCATCAACGCATAAAAAGGATTGATAGTAGTTGTTATCTCGCCCATATGGGTTAAAATCCAAGCTCCCTGTCCCAAATAATTTAAAATCAAGGTGCATTTTACAAAAATCCAACTGATTCGAATATTTTTAATTCCACAATGACCTAAGTCTGAATAAAGAGCCTCAGCACCAGTTGTACACAAAAAGACAGCTCCAAGAATTAAAAACCAATTAGGATAGTGTACTAGTAAATGGATAGCATAATAGGGATTAAAAGCTTTCAAAATGGGAATAAAATGAATTATTTGTGTCAGACCAAGCACTCCTAACATACTAAACCAAATAACCATAAGTGGTCCAAATGATTTTCCAATAGCCTTAGTACCAAACTGTTGTATAATAAAAAGGACAGAAATAATGGCAATACTAATCGGGACAACGGGAGTCTCACTATTAAGTCCTTTCAAACCCTCAATAGCGGATACAACGGTGATAGAAGGGGTTATAATACCATCAGCTATTAAAGTACTGGCTCCAATAATCGCAATAAGGTACAACCATTTATTCTTTTTTTTGCGTACTAAAGCATACAATGCCAATATACCACCCTCGCCCTTATTATCAGCTCGCAAGGTAATTAACACATATTTAATAGTAGTTTGTAACGTTAACGTCCAAATTATACAAGAAACTGCACCTACGATGTAATCGACATCAAAATTGGCATTAGCTCCAATAATGGCCTTCATAACATACAAAGGAGAAGTTCCTATGTCTCCATAAACAATACCTAACGTAACTATCAAACCCCAGAATCCCAATTTATTGAGATGTTCTGCTTTATTATTTTCCATATTTTTTTATTTCCTCAAACTTGCACTTGAAAAATTAACCGGCTAAAGTACGACTATTCATTTGTTTTTTTACTAAAAAAACAAAAAAAATATTAGAAAACAGATAACATTGTATTACGTCGACACCTATTGTTCGTCCAGGAGAAACGATGTAAGATAATAATTAGGATTATTAGAAATTAAAAACCTTTTCCCGTAAGAAATGCTTATCCCTAATTTTATAAAACTTTTCATAAAGAATAGAAAAAAAACTCACAAACCGCACAAGAATAAAAAACCTTTTCTTACTTTTGGATTGCAAATAAGAGAGTTGGTTAACCATAACAAATTAAGATCAATGTCTGACAGTATTGTCCTTATCCCCACTTACAACGAAAAAGAAAATATTGAAAATATCATTCGTGCAATATTGGATTTACCTAAGTCGTTTCATATTTTGGTGATAGACGACAATTCACCTGATGGGACTGCCGTTATTACAAAAAGATTACAAAAAGAATTTCCGGAACAACTACATATTCTGGAAAGACAAAAAAAAGAAGGGTTAGGTAGAGCCTATATTGCCGGTTTCCAATGGGCATTGAAAAAAGAGTACGGATTCATTTTTGAAATGGATGCCGATTTTTCTCATAATCCTAACGATTTACTTAAATTATATGCAGCCTGTACAGAAGGTGGAGCGGACCTTGCTATAGGTTCCCGTTATATTTCAGGTGTCAATGTTGTTAATTGGCCTATGGGTAGGGTACTTATGTCCTACTTTGCATCTAAATACGTTCGGTGTGTCACCGGTTTAAAGATAGCCGACACAACAGCCGGTTTTAAATGCTATAAAAGAAATGTACTTGAGACAATTGATCTCAAAAAAATAAAATTTGTCGGTTATGCCTTTCAGATAGAGATGAAGTTTACTGCATATAAATGCGGCTTTATCATAAAAGAAGTACCCATCATTTTTATCAACAGGGAATTAGGTGTTTCGAAAATGACCGGGCACATCTTCAAAGAAGCCGTTTTGGGCGTTCTACAACTTAAATGGCAAAGTTTTTTCAAAAAATATCCTCAAAAACAACAATAATAATCAATTTTCACCATTCAAATCATGTTACTTATACATCAGGCTCGTATTGTTAATGAAGGTCGTGTCTTCAAGGGATCGGTACTTGTTAACGAGAACAAAATTGAAGCTATTTTCAAGAATGAAGTTCCCACCTCCGTATTGGACAAAGCAGAAATAATAGATGCAGAAGACTGTTTCTTATTGCCAGGCTTAATTGACGATCATGTGCACTTTAGAGATCCGGGATTAACACAAAAAGGAGATTTGCTTTCGGAAAGCAAAGCCGCAGTGGCTGGAGGGATAACGTCTGTCATGGATATGCCAAACACAATTCCTCAAACGACAACAAATACTCTTCTTGAGGAAAAACATGCATTAGCAGCTTCAAAATCACTAGTTAATTATTCTTTCTATCTTGGAGCAACTTGCGAAAACTTTTCCGAATTGCAGCAAGCTGATCCCCAAAAAGTGTGTGGCATAAAGTTATTTATGGGTTCTTCTACAGGAAATATGTTGGTAAAGGACCCTGCTTTATTACAACGTATTTTCTCAGAAATTCCCTTACTTATAGCCATTCACAGCGAGGATGAGGTCTCAATTCAACAAAATATTGCACATTACAAAGAAACTGTGGGCGAAAATATTCCCATTAAGTACCATTCTTTGATCCGTTCTGCCGAAGCCTGCTACAAAAGCACTTCTCTTGCGATTGATTTGGCAAAAAAACACCATACTCGCCTGCACATTCTTCATGTTAGTACGGCAAAAGAAGCTGCTTTATTTGAAAACTTGCCTTTAGATAAAAAAAATATAACGGCAGAAGTATGTCCTCACTATTTGTGGTTTGACGATAGTCAATACGAAACACTCGGTGCGAAAATAAAATGCAATCCTGCTATCAAAACCAAAATGGACAAAGAAGCTCTTTTGTCTGCTTTAAACGGTAACAAAATTGATGTAATAGGGACAGACCATGCCCCTCATTTATTATCAGAAAAAGAAGGAGATTGTCTACATGCCGCATCGGGAATACCTCAAGTACAACATGCATTGCCTGTCATGCTTGAATTGGCAAAAAAAGGTAAAATCACCATAGAAACAGTGGTGGAAAAAATGTGTCACAATCCAGCCAAACTTTTCAATATCGAAAAAAGAGGATTTATCCGAAAAGGTTACTATGCCGATTTAGTTATCGTAGAAAGAAACGATGCTTGGAAAGTTACGCCGGAAAACTGCATATCTAAATGCGGTTGGTCTCCTTACGAACGAGAAACATTCTCTTCAAAAGTAGCCTACACCATCGTAAATGGAAAAGTTGTGTACAATAAAGGCTCTTTTGACGAAAAAAGCAAAGGAATGGCGTTAAATTTTGTAAGATAATCCAAATACTTATGATGTAGATATTAAACAGTGATTTGTAAGAGTCACTGTTTTTTTATCTTGAAAATTAACTATTTATCAAGATTTTCTTCTGCGTATTTACAATAACTTCTGATACCACAAGTTTCGCATTTGGGTTTACGTGCAACACAAACATACCTTCCATGCAAAATAAGCCAATGATGAGCAATCGGAAGCAAATGGCTAGGAATATTTTTCACCAATGTTTTTTCAGTCTGTAAAGGATTTTTCGAATTATTCGTCAACCCTATTCGATTTGCCACACGAAAAACATGCGTATCTACAGGCATAGCAGGCTTATCAAAAGCAACAACTAACATGACATTGGCAGTTTTTCGACCAACTCCGGGCAACTGTTGCAAAAGAGCAGCATCATTGGGGACAACTCCACCAAACTTCTCTACCAACATCTGAGAAAGGGCAATCAAATGCTTAGCTTTATTGTTCGGATAAGAAATACTCTTGATGCAAGCAAATACCTCATCAAATGAAGCGTTTGCCATAGCTTGTGGTGTAGGAAAAACTTTAAATAGAGCAGGAGTCGTTATATTGACGCGTTTATCAGTACATTGTGCTGACAACACAACAGCAACCAACAATTCAAAAGAATTTTTGTATTGCAACTCCGATTTGGCAACTGGCACATTTTGCTGAAACCACGAAATAACTTTTTGATAACGCTCTTTTTGTAACATATCTAAATATGAAAAACGGGATATTAGGCCATTTCCATTTTATCTTTCACATCAATTTCGTTGCCATCTACATCAAAGAAGGCATATTGCAAAAAGGCGTAACTTTGGTTGGGTAAAACCTTGACAGAAAATTTATACTTGAATTTCCATTTTGTTTTAAGTGATAGCATTCCCGAATTTATATAGGCATAAATATAAGGATGAACAAAAAGAATAAACTTCTTGACTTTCATTTGATTGTAAATTTCATTCACCTTATTTTCGAGCATATCGACAAATAAAATAGAAGACTTGATGGTTCCATCTCCACCACAAGTCGGACAACTTTCATGGGTATCAACTAATGTTTGCGGACGCACTCGCTGACGAGTAATTTGCATCAAACCGAATTTTGTCAATGGCAAAATATTGTGCTTCGCACTGTCATTTTGCATATTTACCCTCATTCGTTCATACACTTCGTTCTTATGGTCAGGCTCTTGCATATCAATCAAATCGATAACAATGATACCTCCCATATCCCTCAACCTCAATTGACGTGCTACCTCATCTACCGCGGCAAGATTAACCTCCAACGCATTCGTTTCTTGAACATTACCAGCCTTGGTACGATTACCACTATTAACATCTATCACATGCAATGCTTCAGTATGCTCAATAATGAGGTAAGCTCCATTTTTAAAGGGAATAAGTTTGCCAAAGGAAGATTTTACCTGTTTTGTTACATTATATGCATCGAAAATAGGGATGTCATCGGTGTAAAGCTTAACAATATCGGCTTTCCCCGGGGCAATAAGACCAACATATGCTTTTATTTCGTCATAAATGGTCTGTTCATTGATATAAATATTCTGAAAAGAAGGATTGAAAGTATCTCTCAGGATAGTTTCAGCCCTATTCATTTCTTCGAGCACCAATGTTGGCAAACTCTTCGATTTCTGAATCTTCTCAATAGCCTCATCCCACCTTTTGACAAGAACTTTCAACTCACTGTCGAGCTCCGCTACTTTCTTGCCTTCAGCCACAGTACGTATAATTACTCCAAAATTTCGAGGTTTTATACTCTGTAACAGTTGACGTAACCGGTTACGTTCTTCCGTCGATTTTATTTTCTGTGAAATGGATATTTTGTTTGAAAAGGGTATTAGGACAAGAGAACGTCCTGCAATAGAAATTTCGGAAGTTAAGCGAGGCCCCTTCGTTGAAATGGGCTCTTTGGTTACTTGGACTAAAATTTCTTGCCCTGATTTTAAGATTTCTGCAATAAATCCCTCTTTGGGTAATTCCGGCAAAAAGGTTACTTTTTGCATAGATGGGATTTTCTTTTTATCATTTACAATCCCTTTGGTAAAATTAGCCAACGTAAGAAAATAGTTTCCCAAGTCAAGATAATGTAAGAACGCATCTTTGGTATAACCCACATCTACAAATGTGGCATTTAATCCCGGCATTATCTTTTTGACCTTTGCCAAGTAAATATCTCCTACCGAAAATGACACATCACGCGTCACCTTGCTAAATTCAACAAGGGAATTACCTTCCAACAAAGCAATTGAAACCTCAGAAGGTTGAACGTCAAGTATCAAATTACTATTCATAGAGAACAATTAGTATGTATTTTATGCACAAAGAACAAACTCAAAATATAGATTTAAGTTTGTTCTTCTTTCGTACTGATCTAAAACTAAATAAAGACTACTTTTTATGTTTATGTCTATTTTTTTTAAGTCTTTTTTTACGCTTGTGAGTAGACATTTTATGTCTTTTTCTTTTTTTTCCGCTTGGCATATCTATATTCTTTAAAAAATTGGTTATAATTATTTTCTTACAGAATCAACAAAGGTTTTTGCCGGTTTGAATGAAGGGATAGTGTGTGCCGGAATCGTAATGGTTGTATTTCTAGAAATATTACGAGCTACTTTTTCTGCTCTTTGTTTTACAACAAAACTACCGAAGCCTCTCAAATATACATTTTCGTTAGAACTTAACGAATTTCTTACTTCATCCATAAAGGATTCAACTACTCTCAATACAGTAACTTTATCAACACCTGTATTGTTCGCAATTTCGTTAACGATTTCTGCCTTAGTCATTTCCTATAAAATTTTTTTAGTTATACTTTTTGATTATTTATTTCCCCTGCTTTTTATAACGGACTGCAAATATAATAGTTTTAGCACCAATTAACAGCAAAATATTTAAAATAAATAAAAAATATTTTCTCTTATGTCCCTTTCTTTTTTAAAATGTCCCTATTTTTACGGCGTAAAAACAAATACAAAAAGAAGCATTTGAAGTTCAGTGAAAAAATAATAACTTGGTATAACGAAAATAAAAGAGATTTACCTTGGAGAAACACAAATGATGCTTACGTTATTTGGATTTCAGAAATAATTCTTCAACAAACCCGTGTTGCTCAAGGATTAAGTTATTTCGTTCGTTTTCTTGAGCGTTTTCCGGATGTAAACACATTAGCTATTGCCGATGAAAACGAGGTTTTAAAATATTGGCAGGGATTGGGTTATTATTCACGTGCACGCAATCTCCACAAATCTTCAAAAATAGTAAAAGAACTTTATCAAGGAGTTTTTCCCACAAAATACGAAGAATTATTGTCTCTACCCGGTATAGGTGAGTATACGGCTGCTGCTATCAGTTCTTTCAGTACGAATGAGCCTCATGCGGCAATAGATGGAAATGTTTATCGGATATTGGCTCGTGTATTCGGAATAATGGAAGAGATAAGCTCAAGCTCGTCAAAAAAAACATTTAAAAGCCTTGCTTACGAATTACTGGACAAAAAAGTAGCAGGAATATACAACCAAGCGATTATGGATTTTGGGGCTTTGCAATGTGTACCGGTTAATCCGCAGTGTGATATTTGTCCGCTTGCATCTATGTGTTTTGCCGTACAACACAATTGTGTCCAAAATCTTCCTGTAAAAGGAAAATCGATTAAACAAAAGGAACGTTTCTTTTACTATCTTGATATTTCATTAGGTGAATATACTTTTCTGGAACAAAGAACGGCTAACGATATTTGGAAAAAATTGTTTCAATTTCCACTCGTTGAATTGGATAAATACCTGCCAATCAATGAATTTATATCGAATAAAAAATTTACTACACTGTTCAAAACAGTAGATGATGTACAAATCAATTTTATTTCTCCCGAAATAAGGCATGTACTAAGCCACCAAATTATCAAAGCTCGATTTTTACAAATAAGCATTGGTAGAGAAAATGACTTTCTACGCTCTTTAATAAAAATCGAAAGAAAAAATTTTGATGATTACACTGTGCCAAGACTTATAGAAAAATACGCAGAAGAATATCTTTAGATAAAAAAAAACAGAGCAAAGAGTAATATTATACTCCTTGCTCTGCAAAACTAGATATTCATTGAAAATGCTAGACTACGTGTTCTATATTCCAAACAAAAGCTTTTACCCCTATTTCTTTATTTCTATTATCAAGCTTATGAATCACTTTTAATAACTCCGGTACCTTTTCATCAGGGACGATGGTCATAACAGCAGAGTTCATTTCTGGCCAAGTATGAGTTCCACGACGAGGCTGTCCATCAACGCTTCCGCATCCCTGAACATTTTCCCAAAAGGTAAAGCCTCTTATTTCAAGACGATCAAGCATATATTCTACCCGTTCGGTATTGGCTTGATTAAATACTATGAATACTGATTTCATATTTTAGTTTATTTTATTTTGTTTTTCATCCGGCAAATCAAAGAATATAAACGTCTTACGTACTTTTTCTTCTTTGTCACGTTCTCCATGACGAGAAAATATGGCGTAAAGAACGGGTACAATTATCAATGTCACAAAGGTCGACACAGTCAGACCACCAATAATCACCGTTCCCATAGGAACCCACATTTCAGAGCCCTCGCTGGTACTCAACGCCATTGGAATCATACCCAAAATAGCCGTTAAAGAAGTCATCAATACGGGACGAAGACGAGATTGTCCTGAAAGAGCAATAGCTTCGTGCAATTCGTAACCTCTATCTCTCATCAAGTTAATATAGTCCACAAGAACAATACCGTTTTTAACCACAATGCCCGCCAAAAGGACAACGCCTAAAGCTCCAATCATATTAAGAGATGTTCCGGATATAAGCAATGCAAATATTGCCCCGGAAATGGCAAACGGGATAGCCATCATGATAATAAATGGTTTGGAAAAAGACTCAAATTGTGATGCCATAACAATATATACCAGTAGGAGAATTAGTATAAATATAAGACCTATATCTCCAAAGGATTCTTGTTGATCCTCAAAATCACCACCTACTTTAATCTGGACTCCCTGTGGCAGATCAATTTTATCAATTTCCTTCTGAATACTCGTTGCTAACTCTGATAGAGAAACATTTACAGGTGTTGTAGAAATGGTAACAACCCGTTCCCTTCTTTGCCTAATAATATTAGGAGGACACCAGTATTCTTTTATTTGACCTAACTCTTTAAGTTTAAGTTTTTGTCCTTGTGGTGTCATGAAGGTTAGTTCTTCAAGAGCTGTAATGCTATTACGATTAATTTCTTTCAATCGGACAACTATATTATACTCTTCTCCATCTTCTTTGAGGTATCCTACTGTCTGACCATTTATACGATTACGAATATAGGTAGCCACAGTAGCGGCATTTAATCCATGAAGAGCTAATTTTTCCTTATCCAAAATAACCTGTAATTCTGCACGGTCCTCCTCTCTATCGATATCAACATTTCTAGCACCCTTTAAAGATTCGATACGTTTCTCTAATTTTGCGGACAAAGCATTAGTCTGATCAAAATCATGTCCATAGATTTCAACATCTACGGTATTACGACTCATATTGCCCATATTCCCTGCCGATGAAACGGTATAGGTTATAACTTCAGGCATGGTATCCAATTCTTTTCTTATTTTCTCCGCAATATCAAAAATGGAACGCTTCCGTTCATATTTTTTTGTTGTACGAATGGTCATTGTAATTTTGTTATTTGAAGAAGAACTGAACAGGGAAGAGAAGCCCGATTCGTCGCTTGACCCTGTTGATGTTGAGATGACAAGAACTTCAGGTGCCAATCTTTTAATTCTTTTTTCAATATCACGAGCTGTCTTGATCGTTTCTTCTACACGAGTACCTCGTTGCAACTCAATTGTCAGAGAGAGTCGACCTTCATCTGTTTGTGGCATAAAATCGGTACCAATAAGTCCCATTCCAACGGGTACTATTGAACAAATAAAGAAAAGTACCGCAGCAATTATAGTTATCCTCTTATGCTTTAAACATACTCGCAAGGCATTGGCATAAAAACGGTCAAGTCCAGCAAGCCACTTCATCACCGTATTCTTGTACGTAAAACGGTGTTTTTTAGAATATTCTTCCTCCTTTTCTTTATCCCGTACTTTTAGCAAACTTGAAGACAACATAGGAACAAGAGTAATGGCAACAAGCATAGAAGTGCAAATTACAATGGTCACAATCCATCCTAATTCTTTAAAGAAAATTCCGGCAATTCCACCTACCATAGTAAGCGGAACAAATACGGCTACAAGAACCAATGTTGTTGCTAAAACAGAAACCCAAACTTCATTGGTTGCGTAAATAGCAGCCTCTCTCGGACTGGATCCTCTTTCTATGTGTTTATCAATATTCTCGAGAACCACAATGGCATCATCAACAACCAAACCAATAGCAATGGAAAGAGACGCCAACGAT
>RRZU010427967.1_pt1 | contig 18389 bp, 13 predicted proteins | sample 2165561 | NCBI WGS metagenome assembly RRZU01 (sample SAMN10456909, study PRJNA506462) | wastewater metagenome | isolation source: wastewater sludge | place: USA: Moscow, Idaho | reverse complement strand
ACTGGGTCTGCTCCATGAGCTGGCGCTCCGAGCGCACGCTGTAGAGCACCTGGATGAGCATGGCGCGCAGCAGCTTTTCGGGAGCAATGCTGGGGCGCCCGCCTTTGATGTCGGCCGCATACATCCGGGCAAACAGCTCGTCCATGTTGGCCAGGGCTTTATTGACCATCACACGGATCACGCGCAGGGGGTGATCGGCGGGAACGAAATCATCGAGGTGGCGCATGGTGAATAGGCTCTCGGTGAAGGTATCAGCTCCGCGCATGTCTGGCTCGTCTGTCTGGTTGGTGGGGTGCCTCGATTGTCCGGGCAGCGCGTCAACTGAGGAGTGATGGTGGGGAGTATTTCAGCAGCCTGTTAGAGCCGATGCGCCCACATCTGTATCTGGCATTTTTGTATAGCCAAATGCCCAGCAGTCGACGGACTGCGCCGCGTGCATTATCTGTGCCGACCAAAAGTTGGACAACCATCGATACTGAAAACTCGCTGTTGTTGTCACGACCAATTTGGCGCAGATGCAAATTTCGGTCGATATCCTCCTTCCACAGACGGTGGGTCAAAGTTTCACAGAGTTGTCACATACTCCTCATATCCTGTCAGACGTAACCGTATGCATCACAAAGACGGAGTTACTGGGTGTCTGATCAAAGCGGAGCGGCCATTGATGAACATTCGAGGGAAGCCGGGATACCGGTGGCCCAGTACGTTCGCATGTCCACAGAGCACCAGAAGTACTCCACCGAGAACCAAGCCGCAGCTATTTCTGAATACGCAAGCCTACACGGCATGCGAATCGTCAAAACCTATGAAGACTCTGGCAAGAGCGGGTTGAACCTGAAGGGACGCCCTGGCCTGCAGTCACTGCTGAATGACGTTCAACAGCCCTCCCCTGGCTTTCAAGCCATCCTTGTCTATGACGTCAGTCGCTGGGGACGGTTCCCGGACCCTGATGAAGCTGCGGCGTACGCGCACGCTTGTAAGAGCCGTGGCGTCCACGCGATCTACTGCGCCGAGCCATTCAACAACGATGGCTCCATTTCCTCAACCGTCCTGATTGGACTCAAACGGAGCATGTCGGCTGAGTATGTGCGAGAGCTCGGCGTCAAGGTCTTTCATGGCGCCTGCAATATCGTTCGGCATGGATTTCGACAAGGTGGCGCACCCGGTTATGGGCTGCGGCGGCAACTCATCGATGAGCAGCACAACGTCAAAGGTCTGCTCTCACGGGGCGAGAGGAAAAGCATACAGACCGACCGCATCATCCTCGTGCCAGGTCCCCAGGAAGAAATTGCGGTAGTGCACCGCATCTACCAGCTCTTTTTGGAGGGCGGAATGCCGGAACGTGTCATTGCGGCGGTGTTGAACCGTGAGGGCCTGGTTTCCGACATGGGCATACCGTGGACGCGCGGCACCATTCATCAGATTCTCACGAACGAAAAGTACATCGGCAACAACGTCTACAACCGAACCTCCTTTAAATTGAAGATTCAGCACGTTCGGAACCCGCCAGAACAGTGGGTACGCCGGGACGGCGCTTTCGAGGCAATCGTTCCACTTGCTACGTTTATGCAAGTGCAGGCCATCATCGCAGCACGCTCACACCATTTGGACGATGGTCAGATGCTGGGCATGTTGCGGCAGACGCTGGAGCGGCACGGTGCGCTCTCGGGCATCGTGATCGACGAGGATGACGATGCTCCGTCCAGTTCTGCCTACAGAAGCCGCTTCGGCAGTCTGCTCCGAGCCTACAGCCTCATCGGCTACACCCCTCCGCGCGACTACGCCTACCTGGAGATCAACCGAGAGCTGCGCAGACGTCATCCAGAACTGATCGAAGAAATGGCCTACGGCATCCAGCAGGCCGGCGGCTGGACCGTTCGCAACGATGCCACAGACCTGATCACGGTCAATGGTGAATTCACCACCTCAATGGTCATTGCACGGTGCAAACCGGCGCCATCGGGGACCTACCGCTGGCATATCCGGTTCGACGCCACCCTTCACCCAGACATCACGGTGGTGGTGCGCATGGATCCCTCGAACGGTCGCGCTCACGACTACTACGTATTCCCAGCGATCGACTTCTCCGCGGAAGCACTGCCAACCCTGGAAGACAACGGCTTTACGCTGGATGCCTATCGCGCCGATTCCTTGGATAGCTTCTACCAGTTAGCGGGGCGGATGCCCCTACAGGAGGCCGCATGACAAGCCGACCGCCGCGCGTCGAGATGATTCCGATTGCCGAAATCACTGTCGCCAACCCTCGGATGCGTAATCCAAAGATTCACAAGACCATTACGGAAAGTATCGAGCAAGTCGGCTTGAAACGGCCCATCACAGTCCGCCGCGTGCAACCGGGGCATGGTGATCTGCCTTATGCGCTGATCTGCGGACAGGGGCGGTTGGAGTCCTGTAAGTTGCTTGGTCAAAGCGAGATTGCTGCACTCGTTTTGGACGTCGACGAAGAGACTGGTCACGTCATGAGCATCGTGGAAAACGTTGCCCGACGCACACCGAGGGCGGTAGAAACCATGGAGCAGGTTCGGGTGCTTAAGCAGCGTGGCTACAGCGATGCGGAGATTGCCACCAAATTGGGCTGCACAGCAGCCTGGGTCAATAACGTGGCCAATCTGCTGGAGCGGGGCGAAAAGCGCCTGTTGGCTGCCGCGGAGGCCGGGCACATTCCGCTGCATTTGGCGGTCAGCATCTCCCGTGCCAGCGACAGCGAAGCGCAGCAATTGCTGCTCGCCGCCTACGAGGGTGGAGAACTCAAGGGCCGCAAGGTGACGATCATGCGCAAGATACTGGAGCAGCGGGTTCGCAGCGGCAAGAAAGGCAACAACACGTTCACCAAGGCGTCGACTCGCAAGCCTATGACGCCAGAAGAGCTGGCGAAGTTATACAAGCGTGACGTGGAGATGCACCGGCGGATTCAGAAAAAATCCGAGTTCGCGCAACAGTCATTGCTGCTGGCGCGACAGATTTTCAAAGAACTGTTTGCGAACAAGGAGTTCTGCACGCTCCTCAAGGCCGAGAAGCTCACCAGTGTTCCGCAGCCTTTGGTTGATCTACTACCTCGTGGAGGGCTGGGACGATGACGAAGATGCCGCCAAAACTGGTCCGCCTGGGGTTTGAGCGTGACTGCGTGGAAGTACCTCTCGATCAAATCCGTTGCCCGATCTCTTTGCCGGCTGGCATCAAGGATTCCGTAAAGTACCAGCAGATCCGCAGTACGGTACAAGCAATCGGACTAGTCGAGCCGATCGTCGTGGCGTTGAACAGTGAGCACACCGGCACTTTCATCGTGCTCGATGGCCGGATGAGACTGGAAGCCTTGCGAGATCTGGGGCTGCAGCGCGTGCTGTGCCTGATCTCAACCGATGACGAGGGCTACACCTACAACAAGCGGGTGAATCACCTTTCCGTTGTGCAGGCGCATCGCATGATCGTGCGCGCCGCCGACCGTGGGGTTTCTGTACTGCAACTGGCGGATGCACTGAATGTTTCACCCGGCGCCATTCGCGAGAAGTTCCGGCTACTCGACGGCATCTGCAACGAGGCAGTTGCGCTGCTGGCGGACAAGCCGGCCACATATGGCATGTTCCGTGTTCTCAAGCAGATGAAACCCTTCCGCCAGATAGACGTGGCGCAGGCCATGATCAATCTCGGCAACTACTCGATCAAGCTGGCGACTGCAATGCTGCAAATGACGCCCGCAGATCAGTTGACGGAAGAAGCCACGGCCAAAGCACAGAGCAGCGGTCCAACTGAAGCTCTCCAACGACTGGAGCGAGAGCTGGCAGCCACGCAAGCCGATACACGACTACTCGAAGAAGGGTACGGACCTTCAAGCCTTCAACTCGAGATCATCAAGAACCATATCGGGACATGTTTGCTGGAAAATGCCGCTGTCGTTCGATGGCTGGCCAAGAAGCATCCAGAGTATTTGCAGCAACTTCAACGCATTGCGGACATCAAGGAACTGGCGCCTCAATGAGCAGGCTAGGTGTAGACGGGGGGTAAGTTCCATCGCAATCCTTCTAGTTGATATGTAACCTTCCAAACTGGAGGTGCGGGGGTGCCTCTCCGAAATTTCTTGTCTGAGCTCTTCGCTCGGCAGTCCTGTTAACTTGCAATCTCATCAGGCAACGATGGAGTCAATTCGCGAGCCGAGTGGGTGGAGGCGCGTCAAATTAGATATCGAGATGTCAATCCCCAAAGAATTTTCTTGACTTCTTCCCCAGCACCTGCACCCTCAAGTTTCTTTCATCATCCGAGACGTCGGTCCGACCAGCATCTGCCGGCCCATGAACCTCAAAATCCTTCGCTATGATTTGAAGGTAATAAACATCTGTGCAAATTATGAAACTGCAATCTTGTCGAGCGCATGCTTTACGCGCCTTTGCGATCTCCTGCTCTCTCATGATTGCTGGTTGTGCAACTTGGCCCCCATCTAATGATGATGGCAAAGGTTTGGAACAGGCGGATAAGGCTGAGCAAGTGGAGCAGAACACTTCCGCCAGAGCCTATAGCCGCAGTGATCAATCGCCTGGTTTTTTTCGTATGCGCCTGGGAACATATCTGGTTACGGCCCTATATGACGGCAGCTTTGAAATCAACAGCAAGTTGATGAAGGGACGATCGCAGGCTGACATCATCCGTTTACTGAGGCTCTCCAAGCAGCCGAAGGATGTAAGAACTTCCGTAAACGCCTTTCTGCTGGATGACGGTGAGCGAGTGATACTTGTAGACACCGGAGCCTCGCAAGCGCTTGGCGCGAGTATGGGAAAGCTGGAGTCGAGCCTACAGATGTCGGGATACAAACCGGAGAATGTGACATATGTGCTACTCACGCACCTACATCCCGATCATGATGGAGTCCTAGTATCAGACGGGAAAATGGCGTTTCCGAATGCGCAGGTCTATCTACCTCGGGCCGAAGCAGCATTCTGGTTAGAAGGCGACCGTAATAAAGACAATTTACCTGTGTACCAAGGACAGCAACTATCGCTAGCACCTTACCAAAAAGCCGGACGCCTTCATACTTTCGAGTCAGGCAAAGATCCTATTGCTGGTGTTCAATCCATTCTTATGAGTGGCCACACGCCCGGCCACACGGGGTACCGCATCCGGTCGGAAAATGAAAGCATCCTCGTCTGGGGTGACATCGTGCATAGTGTTGCTACGCAGTTCAGTGATCCGACCATCACTCTTGAGTTTGATGTGGAGCAGAGCAAGGCCCGGAGCACTCGTAATAAAGTGCTCCGTGATGCAGCCACTTCGGGTGAATGGATCGCGGGGTCACATCTGCCGTTCCCTGGCATAGGACGTGTGCAAGCCGAAGGCAAGACGAGCTATCGCTGGCTGCCGGTCGACTACTCACAAGCCATGACAGCCTCTGAGAAGCGCCAGCCAGTCGTCGGCAAGTGATGTCTCACTCTTGCAGAGCCAGCAGTCGTCTATTTTGTCGATTTGCTTGAATCAACCTTCGCCTGCTTGAAGACTGGGCCCCAGATTGGGTGACCGCTTTCCGCACTGCTCAGCTGAAATGTAGGATCAAGCTTGAAAATTTGATCAAACGTTCGGCGACACTGAGGGACATTATTCGCAACGCAATAGCTGAAGGCTAAGTATTTCAGTGAACGAATACGCAACTCGGGCCATGCACGACTGAATACTGGCTCTCGGAAAATACGAATCGCGTTTGGATAGTTGCCGTCGTTGTACTCATTCATCCCCTCAGCGAATCGGCGCTCCACTTCCGTCAGGTTTTCCACTTTTGTAGTGGTCGTGGGCTCAGCCTCTACGAGTTCGGCGCGAGAGCCTACTTGTGGGGCAGGCTCTGCTTCCACAGGTTTTTCTTGGACTGGCGGCGCTGGCTGCTTTGGCGGCGGAGTTGTCCCGCAAGCGCTGAGCACCATAACGACTGCTGCCGCTTGGGCTAGAAGTACCAATTTTTTAGACATTTTTATCCCTTCAGTTCTAAATAAATAATTAAGAGTCATACATGGATGAAGTGATTTACTGGCCAAACCTGTGACTCACGGCAACATCCTTCTTGTCCACTACTTTCACCTTGGTGCCGTAACTCTGAAAATCGCTGTTTTCGATCACGATGCTGTGATCCCCTTCAGGTAGCCAAAGCCGTACAACGGGCGGAGAAGTACCTTTGTCCACCCCATCTACGAGCACCTTGCCCCATGGCTTGATAAGAAACCTCACATAGGCGCCTGGCTTGCCGGCCAGCGCGGGGTTTGCTTCAACTGGATTTTTCCCGGCATTTGCAACGGCAGTGCCAACACCAGATTGTTGAAGTGTAGGGTCACTTGGAGTTGCCGCAGCCGACGCGCCGGGTTGAGGTCGTGGCAACCCAGGAACACTTGCGGTCAGAGATGGAGCAATGACTCCCACAACGGCGACAGTCGTACCTTGACGAGTCGAGCCGTTCGTCACGGGATCCGTTGCAGTTCCGCTGGTTGCCTTACCTGCAATCGCGTCGCCTTGGTCAAAAGCACCTGGCGTTTTTTGCGTGGCCGCAGGCGCACTGGCGGGTAAGTTGTTTGCCGTGTTTGCTGCATTGTTCGAAACGCCGGAACTTGTGGCTTGATTAGACTCAACCGCTGGCACCGACGCCTCGGGCGAAGTTTGGCGAAGGGGGGTATCTTGAGCTGATGGAGCTTGCTGCGTCGAAGAGCCATTCTCACTCTGACCAGCTTGGGGGACTACAGGTTGTTTATCACTACTCCCAAAAAGATAAGCTACCGCAAGCAAAACGACTGCGGCCACGCCAGCGCCACCATACAGGCCCCATGGACGTGGGCCAGCGGATTTCTCCTCTCGCGGCTTCTTGACACCATCACTTTTCTTTTCCGGTGCAATAACTGCAGGAGGTTCCACAGGCAGTGGGGAAGCTTCCACTGTGATCGAATGCTCGGCTACTTCGAGCGTTGCTGATTCATTGTTGTTTGCCGCAGGAGTTATCTTGTTTGAAGCCAAGGAAGCGGCTTGTGTATCCAAGACAGATGCCTCATCCATTGCATCAGAGACCAACGACGTGGGGGCCTCCAAAGACTTGGTCGCCGCTGGCCCGTCGCCCAGAATTGGATCGCGCAAAACAGGTGCATCGGAAAGGACTTCAATGGACGGAGTGATAGGTTGCATCACAGTCGATACCATCGACGTCGCCAACTCTTCATGCACCGGTGGAGACAACACATCCACCGTCCCGGTATTCAGTGCCGGCGCATCTACTTTTGTGTTGGCGCCCTCCTCACTAAGCGCATCCAAAGCCGAGATCCTTGACGCACCAACCGCAGCCCCACTCAACGTGGTTGAAATCGGTAAATACGATATCGATGCGTCGTTCCTCAGCAATTCCGCCAAGAAATCGTCCACCGACTGAGGCCGATCTGCCGGGAACAGCCCCAACGCATGGTCAATGGCGCCTGCGAACTCCTGGGATACCCCTATATCGGGCAAGGTAGCAAGCTTTTTGAGTGGATCCTTCACCAGTCTTGCCACCGATGCTGTGGGTGCCTTGCCTGTCACGGCGTAATACAAAACAGCGCCAACCCCGTAGATGTCTGTCCACGGCCCCTGACGCATCGACTCGTCATCCGCGTACTGCTCAATCGGTGCAAAGCCTGGCTTCAGGATCACAGTCAAGGCTTGGGTCATGTCACCAATTACCTGGCGCGCGGCACCGAAGTCCAACAGCATGGGGGCACCGGACTCCAAAATCATGATGTTGTCAGGCGAGAGGTCGCGGTGAAAGTAATGACGGGAATGCAACATGCGCAATGCATCGAGCACTGGAGCCATGATTTGCTTGAGCCACACCTCATCGGTGCCGCGCGTTGCGTCGGTCTGCAAAATCTGTCGCAGCGTCTTCCCCTGGCAATACTGCATCACCATGTAAGCCGTGCCGTTCTGCTCCCAAAAACGGTGGATGCGAATCAACGAATGGTGCTCAAACTGCGCCAAAACACGAGCTTCCTTCAGAACGCTCTGCAACCCGGTTTTAAAGGTACTTTCGTATTTCTCAAACCGCGGCTGCACCATTCCATCTGCATTGCGATATGCAATGGCTCCAGGCAAGTACTCCTTGATCGCCACGGTGCGCTGCAGTTGGTGATCACGCGCAAGATAGACAATCGAGAACCCTCCCTCGCCGATCACGTCAATGATTTCGAATTCACCCAGTCGCGTGTGAAGTGGAAGCCCTAGCGGCGCTATCGCGCCAGCTGCCGCACCTACGTTGTTATTAGTTGATTCTTGCACCATAACTTTTTTCTCTTTGCGACATACGCTGCATCATCAATCGGTCCATTTCAACGAGCTCCCCTGCCAAACAACCATGTCATGAGCAGGCCGTCCAAGGGAGATTCGTACGCAAGTGCCTTAAGTGGCGAACCGCCAGCAGGATTCGTCCACCAAAAACTTGGGCAATTTGCAGACCGAAGACTAAGCATGATGTCCGGCCAGGGATATGCAGATTCGCGCATAGCCGGTCGTGTGCTCATCTCAGCTTCATTGGTCCCCAAGCTCGCATGATGACCCAATACATCCAGAATTTCTGAACGCGCCACTGTCGGTTGTTGCAGCGTCTGTTGCACATCCGCTGCCCAGCCCTGCCTCCATTGAGCCAGCACATTGGGCCAAATCGATTCGAGCGCAGCGCGTGGCCACGCTCGACGAATCGCCGTATGCAACTCATGGCCAGTCAGATTGACAAGTGACGGTAATTCCAACACCAGTCCTGCGTTATTGATCAACATTTCGCGTAAAAAAACGTACCCGACCATGAAGGGATACTGCCGCCCTACTCTGTCAAAACTCGCGGCCAAGCTTCCAACAACCCCATAAGGCAAATTCAACGCATTTGGCGGCGCGAGAAAATTCCACACCGGTGCCCGCGCCATCAGTTCTTTCCAGTCATCGCCGTATTGCGAGCGTCCTTGCAGCATGCCCATTTGTAGCCAGCCTTCAAACCGCGCGCGCGCGGCATTTCTCGGATTGCTCCAAAGAAAATCGCCATGGCTTGGCAATTTGCCGCCCCAAATGATCTCCACTCCCGGCAAAGAACTGTTCATCATGTTTTGGTTGACTTCAGTTCACCGAGACTAGCTCGGGCAAGAGAAAGTCTGCATTTGTGAAAGTCTGAATGGATTTTGCACGCTACCCGTGGTTACTTCGAAAACCACTTTGCGTCCACCAACATCGGCAGTTGCGATAAAGGATTCGGCCTTGGAGCCAGCGGCAACAGTTACCTTGTCAAAGAAACGATGCAACGCCCATGCACCGTCCGTTGTCATTGCGCCTTGCCCCCCCGTCTTGTCGGTGATCTGCAAAGACACCTGCTGGCGACCACGCGGACCAGGCCACATCACTGGCTGGCTCATTTGTGGCCCATGCGCATAGCGAATCACTGTGCCATCCACGTCCAGCGCCATGCTGGAGATGGATGGGTCCATTTCCACCACTTTCATCTCTAACCTGAGTTTGGGAGTGGAATCCCCTGCGCCAAAAAACACATTCTTGATTACGTTTGCCTTTTGAAATGCACTCAGCGAACCACCACCGCCGGCAGTGCTCCCATCAATGTTCTTCTTAAATGTCCAAGTCGTAGTGTCAACAATGGTCGCAAGATTTTTGTTGAAGAAATCATCCATGAGACCACCGTTGCCAAACAGCCGTGCGAAGTCTTGGGGTGTCACATCGTCACTGGAAGCACGGTTAAGCGGATAGCGGCCAGCCACTGCCTTCACGCAGAACTCGCCCACAGTAGCCTTGAGGTTGGCACTGATTTGCCCACGCGCCATCGACGTTGTTTGTTGGCTGCTGGCATTCGCAATTCCAGCCAGCATCTGGCCAATGGGAGCGGGTAGGCGTGAAGCGTCTGTTTTCAGGCGAATTGCTGTGTCATTCGGCGGAGGTGTGGTTCCTGACCGAAAAGCGGCGTCAGCAGCAACCAAAGTGCCGTAATACTCATTGAGCGTCTTAAGAATGGCATCAATTGGCATGTTGCCTTGGGTTTGCTGACCGGGCGGTCCAACCAACCTCCGCAATGACTCGAAATAATCGTCAACGATGCGCTCATCCCGGTTTTCTCTATTGGCATGTGCAGCCGCCACAGGGCCGAGCACCCGTTCCATATCGTCTCTGGTGTTCTTGAGCTTCTGCGTCATCTTGTCGACGACGCTTTGCTGCCCCTTATCCGGCTCACGCAACAGGGTAGTTTCGCGCACCACCGCCCGCAAAAATAGCGGCAGTGGTGAGTCCGGCGCAGATAACACGCTCAAGCGTTGCATGGAGCTCTGCAGCGACGAGGTGGGTATCAACTCCATATCCTGGAGATACTGGGCCCACATTTGCTGGTACTCGCGCAGATAGATGAGGCGTACCTCTCGCACCAGTTTTCCCTGCATGGCATCGCCCAACTGCGCCTTGATACTTTGCGGTGGCAGCCCCAACACCCAGCCTTCATCGTCGCTGACTTCCGTGACTACGCTGTTTACTGACTTGTCAAACAAGTCCCAGTAACCTTGGTACGTGAACAAACCTGGCACTCCGCGGTTCAAAGGCTCCTTGCCTTTGCGTTGAAACACATTGGCAGCCTGAGGCCCCGCGACATCCAGCAAATTGAACTCCCGCATGTCATTTCGCATCAATCTACTGCGCAACCGGTAATAAGCACGCTGAGCAGTAGACAAACTTGAAAGCTTGGTGCGCGATGCGCCCACGAGTGGTTCATTGATTGGGTATGGAGAGCTGATTACGCGCCCATCAGCAAACAGGGCAGCCAAATGCTTGTCGATACTTTCAGCAGTGACTGGATCAGCATCGGGCAGCAAGAATCGCTTGAAATCAGCCGCCACCCATTGGCGTATGAATTCTGGCGAGTAGTGATCGCCCTGCTGCAGCATCAGATAGGCTTTCAGAGCCTCATAAAGGTATTCCAGGCTATCAACCGGCGGCTGCTTCAGCTGTGTCTCTAGACGTTTGGAGACAAAAGGCAGCAGACCATTCTCCAACATGCGTTGATAAGCAAGGTCGGTGGCTGTTGTAACTTTCTCACCTTGGTAAAGCCCGTAGCGGTAGTTCAGGGGCGGCTGGCTGCTCGAAAACTCACGGGTATCACCAATCCCTTTGACCTGACCCAGCAACCCAAGCAACGCCCCCAGATTGGCGACGTCGCTGTCGTAACTTGCAATTGACTTGGAGACCTTCTCCGCATTGTCGCCAGCTTCAGCCAGATAGTTGTTGTTGTTGCCGTAGCTGACTAGCCAGGCTCCAATCATGGCAAGCAACAAAACCACCGACAGCCCGTAGCCTAGATAGGTGAGCAGACGCGTACGCCGCTCCCATTTCACATTTCGGCCAGCCAGATGTGACTCGCCAAAAATCACCTTCACCAGCAGGTCATGCAGAAAGTAGCTCTTGCCGCCATCCATGTTCTGTGCGGCCGGCACCTTGCCTGCCGAAGCGAACTGCCGACGCAGGCTGCCAAGCACACGGTCAAACACAGTCCCTTCCTGCGTACCGCTGCAGAAATACACACCACGCAACAACGGTTGTTGTGTCAGTCTTGATTCAGCAAAAACGAAATCAACCGCCTTGGCAATCCGGGCATGCAGACCTGCAAATTGCTGTGGGAAGGCGTAGATGTAGTTACGTCGACGCAAATCCTGTTCATGCGCCAGATGCGAATCCTGCACGCTGAACAGCGACTTCTGCAGCGTGTCCCATTCCTGTTCGAACGCACTCTTGGAAGGTCGGTTTGTTTTGGCCTTGTCAGAATATGGGAAAGTAAAACCCCACACCTGATTGCGTTGTTCTTTGCTGTAGCCACCAAAGAAGTCGTTAAAGCCTGCCAGCAAATCTACCTTGGTCACCGTTAAATAAACAGGCAACTCGATAGAGAAAGCCGTCTGTAGCTCGTTCAAGCGCTCACGCAGTGCACTGAAGTGCGCCACTAGTTCATCATCGGTGAACGTGAGCAAATCTGACGTACTCAAAGTGAGCACCACGCCATTCACAGGCTGACGTGGACGGTATTTCTTGAGCAACGCGAGAAAGCCCTGCCATTCGGTCTTGTCGACATCTTCGTTGCTGTCATGCGTGGTGTAGCGTCCTGCTGTATCGATCACTACGGCTTGGTCGGTGAACCACCAGTCGCAATTACGTGTACCACCAATACCCTGCAACGCCGCCTTGCCAAACTGCCCGGCCAATGGGAAATCGAGACCCGAATTGACCAAAGCCGTAGTCTTGCCCGAGCCCGGCGCGCCCACGATGATGTACCAGGGCAATTCATAGATGAATTTTCGCCCCCAAACGCCGCTGTGAGACTTTCCCTGCACGCGCATGGATTTGAGCGTTTTGGCGGCTTCAGAAAATCGCCCCTGCAGTTCGAGAACTTCGTCACTCACATCCGGATTTCGGCGCTGCGATTCCACCGCTTCTTTGATGCGTCCAATGCGATCAAACAGCAGATTGTTGACATGGCGTCGACGCCAGAATGAAACGATCAACCACAGCACATAGAGCGCAAACAGCCCAACAATAAGCCACCAGCGCACGTTCGCTGACTCCAGCGGTCGGTGCTCTGCAAATGCAAACAGGGGACCTGCATACCAAATAAGCAGTGAAAGCGCGAACACCCCCACCAGCACCCAGAAAGCTCGGCTCACGAAAAACCCGAAAAATCGGCGTAACCAGTACATCATTGTTTGACTTCCGTTGCAGTCGGTGCAGCAAACAAAACCACTTCCACACGACGGTTTCGCGCTCGACCTTCCGCAGTCTTGTTATCAGCAACGGGCTGGGCATCCCCGAGGCCTTGCGCACGCAAACGTTGTGGCGCGACACCACGACTGCTCAGAATGGCAGCGACCTGTTCAGCTCGCTCGCGCGAGAGTTCGAAGTTGGACGGGTACCTTGCGGTGCGGATCGGCTGGTTGTCGGTGTAGCCACTCACCACGACACTGCCAGGCCTCGTTGCCAGCGCATCCGCTACTCGCGTGAGCACGGGCAGATACGCCGGCAACACGGTAGTGGCGCCGGAAGCAAAAAGACCATCCCCATGCAAGATGATCGTGCTCCGATCGGCTTCATCACGCACGGACACCAAACCTTCGCGGATTTCAGGTTCCAGGAATTTGCTAAAGCGTTCTGGAGCAGGCTTTGCTGCCGCCACAACGGGGCGATTCAGGTGGAGCCCGTTGATACGCGAAAACAGTGAGTCCGAGCGGTTGGCAAGTGAAAACGCAAACCACAGAAAACATCCCAAGCCTATGAGAGCGACAAGGCACGCGACCACCCACGCAGGCAACAGCCGCCAGCCTTGTGTCCCCGCACCACTTGCACCTTGCCAATGAGGCGAGAGATTGTCGTCACTGCCCACGCCGAGATCGCGCAAGATGGTCCACAAGCGCTGGCGCAAGGTCTCCAACTGCGCGCGGCCATTGTCCACCACACGAAAGCGCCCCTCTAACCCTAAAGAAATGCAGTAATACATGAGCTCCAGCAGATCACGGTATTGCTGCGGGTTTTGCGCCAGTTTGGACAGCAGTTGAAAGAACTTCTCTCCACCCCACGTTTCGTTATGGAACGTCACCAGCAGGCTATGCCGTGACCAAACACCGGATCCCCCCCACGGGGTTTGTGCGGCCGATTCGTCCAGCAACGTGCACAGACAGTAGCGCGCGCCGATGATGGTCTCCGGCGGTACGCGCAATTCACGTGCATAACGTTCAAACTCGCGAATCTTCTCGATCAGAAACTCCCGAAACTGTGCGGGATCAGCCATCTGCAAAGTACTGCGAATCTGCGGGACCAGATTGAGTACTGGATTGGCTGCCATCACCACCGGGTTTGGGCCACTAACAACGTCCGGCAAATCGGGTATTGCAGGGCCAGCGCCTGAGCCCGCCAACGGAGAGCCATGAAAACCACCCCCTTGCGGGGATGCTCCCTGGAAAACATCGTCGATTGAAAAAGGGGTTGAACTGGACACAAATTTTCTTTTCAGGGTAGGTCAGGGCATACCTGTCGACCTGGGTTGTTCGGTAACGTGTCAGACGCTCCGTTATGTTCGTCCGAGTGTCATGGCTTGATCGCCCAGAACTCCAGCCGCAAGCCTGGAAAGTCACCCGCAATGTGCAACGCAACTCCGCCCGAGCGCTGCAGCTGATCCCACAATTCGTTCGTGGTGTCGAGCTGAAAATAGTTGTAATTGGCGTGGTAAGGCAACTCACGCGGCGCAATCGGCATAGGACTCAAGAGCACACCCGGCAAATGTAGATTGACCAGATCACGAATCTTCTCAACCGGACCAATCTTCACCTGCGTCGGGAAGCGCGCGCGCACCACATCGCTCGGAAGGTCCGCAAACACAGCAAGGACAAAACTCGCCTGCTTGACCAAATTGAGGTCCGGAATTACGCCAACGCGCACACCGTACTGGCGCTCATGCAACTCAATCGGGATGGCGTTCTGCTCAAGCACCATCGACAACGAGCGGCGAATGTCATTCACCACCGCTTCAAAACATGCGCTGGGCTCATCATGGTCGTATACGGGGTATTGAATCGGCCTGCGGTTCTCGCGCGTGAACGTAGACAATTCACCTGCCAGTTCCAGCAGGTGCCCGTACACACGTTCCGGATGCAGCATCTGGTGGTCACGTAAATGGGTGATCTGGGGTTGCCAGCGGTTGATGATGTTCAGCATCATGAAATCACCGACCTCGGAGATCCCTCCTCTGCCAGGCTGTAATACGCGTGCCGCCAACGCTTCACCACGCTGCTGCAACAAGCCAGCAATGTCATCCACCATCGCGTGCAACAAGCCGCTCTGCCCATACGTAATGGATGGAGAAATGAAGCGGTTGTCGATAACCACTGTTCCATCGTTGCGGCGCTCGATCACATGCACAACGCCGAGACGCAGCCACTCGTCGGTAATCCGAGACGCCGGAATCAGCTTTGCACGCATGTGCGCGACCTGCGCTAGTGCAGGCTCACCAGCCTGGGAATTGGAGTCGTTCAACTCTGCATCTTCAGCCGTGTAGCGCGCCAACACTTCATCATCCTCGAAGCTCAACTCAGTGGCCAATACGCGCTTCATCGGCAAGGCAAGATAGATGCGCTCATCCTTGCAGGTTTTATCTACTTCCAAAGGCGTGACTATTGAGTCCTGGCCGGGAAAGCTGAACGGTGTGCCATCCGGAAAAACGCCGACGGCCTTGATCAGCGCAATCTTGCCCAAAGCAAGCGCCTCCAAATCCAACAGCAGCTCCCTGAACCCCCAAAAATAGGGTTCCGCAGACAATGCGCGCGCATGTGAGAAAAACTCTAGGTACCGTTCCTGTTGTTGGAAATGCTGCGGCCTGAGGAACATCCCCTCAGACCATACGACCTTGCGTGAATACATTTTTATGCTCCCTCCAACATCTGTCAGAACGGCATTCTCATACCGCCAGGCAGGCTGGGCATCCGACTGCCCATGCCACCAGTAGGCACTGGCACCTCAGTCACGTTGGACGTGACGGAGACCTTGCTTGGACCAACAGTCACCTTCACGATAGCAGAATCAAACGACGGCGAAAACACAGAAAATCGCCCCAGCTCTTTAGGAACAGGCAATGGTGCAATGCCACGCCATACCGCCTTATCAAGATCGCGATAGGCTACAAAAACGCCCAACATCCGCTCATCAACCGATGCCTTGCCAAGCACCACCTTTGCCTCTCCCGGTTGCAATGTGATGACCTCCTTGGACACCAACTCAGAACTGAGTATCTGGTCATCCTTTTCATAGAGCGAAAAGAAATCTGCGCTGCTAAACGCACTCACACCACGCAACCTGTATAGCTTCACTTGCACGGGTGCTGGCTTGCCATTGCGATCCAGATTCAACGCGTCATCGGCCGTGATCACCACCGTGTAAGGCGCCGGCATAGACAGCTGGGGGCCAGCACATCCAGCAGCTAAGAAGGCAACCCCAAAAAACAATCCAATCAATTTTTTCATAACTCTATGACTCTATGAATGTGATTCGATCAATAGCAGAATCTGATTCTGCCAGAGCATTGTGTCAGGCCCAGACGGCACAACGGGGCTCATCGTTCACGATAACACTCCTGATTTACACCAAGACAGGCTACAGCCCCTTTTCGAAAGGCCGCGTTATTCCTCCTTAAGCAAGGTGCCCCATCACTACAGGGAGTGGCGTGCAAATCGCTACGCCGCGGATCACCCCACCTGGCCCATGGGCGCAACATCAACATCTGATCACCCACCGCTTTCCGGAGAGGTCTCGCGATTCAGATCGGCAGTTCCGGGCATCTGCAACCAGGGGACCGTCGCGGTGCCTACAAACGTGACCATGATGGCGTGTAGTTGAACTTGTTCCGCCGCGCATCCGACCAAGCTCGACCAAAGCAGAACTTGCCAAATGCCACCGCACAGCGCACCCCGGGCTCAGCCCCCATTACCAGCAAAGCCAGAAGAACGGCACAAAGTGCTCAGCCACATGGCCCTGCTGCGTATTCACGCCATTTTTTGCTGTAAAAGTCGCGCCAGACGCGTCCGCGAAAGTTTGCTTGCTGAACTGAGCCAGTTTCGCCACGGTATATTGAACAGACAAAGGCTAGGCCACAGCCACAGCGAAAACACGAGGGAGCCGAAGCTCGTGCTGCTCGGCCAAAACAGTGCCCCCGGCACCTGTAAATGTGGCTACCTTAACCAAAGCAACGTTTACCAAATTTCGCTTAATTTCAAAAAGTTTATTATTCCAATTTTTATTAAAATCTCAACCAGATATTTCTGCGATCATCCAATACCCTACAGCATATCAAGCTTAATAATTAACCAAACACTCCAGTCCACTCACTCATTTTTTTACTGTAACACAGAGAAAAAATCCACCAGCTAAATTAGCTGAGTCGAAGTGCTTTGAAATCTCGGGTAAATGTTAAGAAATACAACTGGCCAATCGCATCAATTGGCGTCCCATTCCTCTGACCCAGCCAGACTCGCGATGCGCCCACACAGCCTGAGGAGATACCTGAAATGACCCGGCTCCGCACAATTTGCCAGTTACGGGTTGGATAGCCTGCACCAGGTAGCGGAGGTAAAAATGTCCAGGGTGACCCCGTATCGCACCGAGCAGGCACAACACCCGACTGAAAAATCAAGGACGAGCCAGCCGGACCTGCTTGCGTCTGCGCACCATTTTGTCCACCACCACGATGGCCCCCAAGACCAGGCCTAACGCCATCAGCAGCACAACACCCGACAAAATGCACAGCCAACGGAACTGCACATCCTCATCTCCGGGTACACGCTCATATGGCATTCGAATCGTGTCAAAAAATGTTACGCGCTGCGTCTCAGTATGCGCCCCCCAGACAGAAGCAACCACAAACCGGCCTTCCATCAAGATGATGTACGCCGCCATTTCACGCGCCTGCATCATTTGCGGAGCCGCTCCCGCCACAGACGCTGAGCCGGCTGAATCCCGATTCAACTCAACATAGATTGCCGGAAATCCGGAAATGCTCATCGACTCGATGTGTAGCGGTTCATGGCTTTCAATCTTCAAGTGCTTGCGTATTTCTGCCGCGGCCCGATCTTCAAATTGAGTCATCGCAAGCTCGGGGGCCACTTTCAAGAAAAGGGAGACCGGCCACGGCAAAACCACTTCGGCCAAGGCAAACCCGTTGCCGGAGTCATCATGTCCGCGAATAACCGTTTCCCAAGCAGGATGCGGCAACTCGCTCGGTAGCAGTTTGCGCGACTGTGAAGGCAACTGCATCTGCACACCGCTGGGCAAGCGATGCTGATGATTCGCCGATGCGGCATCGACACCCGCAAGAGCCATAAGCATCACCATGCAAACCGTGCGCCAGCAAGCACCCCGCAATGATGTCACGCTGGGTGCTGGTGCTTTCACGGTCACAGCCCTTTCAGATTCGCCAATCATCCCGGCCCAGCACTTTTTTCTGGTAATACAAGACGTTGGCTCGCAGACCGGAGGTCAGAGCAATGGCGATGCCCATGCCATTCATCGCTCCGTCAGGCAAGCCCAGTATGCCGCCGATGATGCCCAATGCCAGAACCGTGCCTAGCACAATTACGGCCTGGCGCCACAACCCAATTATAAAAAAATAGATGAAAGGGAAAAATACGGCATAAAAATTGACATTTATTTTAATTCTTTGTGCAAAATCAAGTGCTTTGACTGCACTTTTGAATTCCGGCGTTGCCCCCCAAAGCTCTGAAACTCCATGCTTTTGGAAGAAGTCGAAACGGAATTTCCATTTATCACTCAATGCCGGATCATTTTGATATGCATAGCCATTTGCCTCATTCGTCATCTTCATT
>RRZU010375386.1_pt1 | contig 18389 bp, 15 predicted proteins | sample 2165561 | NCBI WGS metagenome assembly RRZU01 (sample SAMN10456909, study PRJNA506462) | wastewater metagenome | isolation source: wastewater sludge | place: USA: Moscow, Idaho | reverse complement strand
GGCGCGCGTCGTGAAGGGAAGGGGCGCCGATGGGGGCTCCTGGCCCTCGCCGATGGTGTCACGAACCTGCTCGCGGGCATCGTCGAGCGTGATGTTCAGCGCTTCGAGCGCCTTAGCAGCCACGCCTTCGCCCTCACGGATGAGACCGAGCAGGATGTGTTCGGTGCCGAGGTAGTTGTGCTTGAGGTTACGGGCCTCTTCCTGCGCAAGCACGATGACCCGGCGGGCTCGGTCGGTAAACCGTTCGAACATTGGCTCTCCTTGAATGGCATAGCTCGCCTTGTAGCGAGTTCACTCAACTTTAACGACGCGACGCGAATAATATGCCAACTGTTCGCCAGCGGCGTGAGCACGCCACTTTCCGCGATGTCAAGGTCAGTGTTCAGATTTTCCACGACGTTCAGGAAATCCCCAGCGCTACCCCAAATGAATCTTCAACACTCCCCTGAATTTCAGCTTCGGTATCGCACTTGGCCTGTACCTCTCGTACAGGCCTATGCCGATATCGAAGCTTATTCCCCGCACCAGGCCATCACAGCCTATTGTGGGCATTCCGAGGCGCGTCACGCCTCCAGCAGAATGGTGAAGGGGCCGTCGTTAACGATCTCCACGTCCATCATCGCGCCGAACTCTCCCTCTTCCACGTGGAGTCCGTAGGTGGTGCGCAACTCTGCGGCAACGTCCGCGACGATCGGCTCGGCAACCGGGCCGGGAGCAGCATGCGACCAGCCCGGGCGACGGCCCTTACGCACATCGGCATACAGCGTGAACTGCGAGATAAGGAGAATGGGAGCCCCTGACTCCTCGGCGCTGACGCGCAGGTTCGGGTCGTCTGCCCCTTCCGTATTGCGCAGGATGCGTTGCTGAGCAATCTTGCGCGCAATCTTCGCCACCTGTTCGGGGCCGTCACCATGCGTTACACCCAGTAGCACGCACAGTCCGGTATCAATTTTGCCGACTACCACATCCGCAACACTCACGTGGGCACGCTTCACCCGCTGCACAACCGCGCGCATGGACGCTCCTCAACTTTCCACTAGATAATTTCTTTGGTTATCGACGCGACCCCAAGACGCGACTCCAAGACGCGACCCCAAGACGCGACTCCAACAAGAAGCCTCACCATCAGCAGCACCACGTGTATCCGCACATTGATGCCAATTTTGGCGCCTGCGTATGGGGAAATAGCTTCGCCCACATCGGAAAGGTGTCACTACCGATGACTTCCTTCGCTACCAGCCTCCGCGTGGGCCGGAATTTCGCCCGCCATAGCCGCCTCCACCTCGTCGGCGCGGCCCCATACGCTGGTTCTCCGGCCCAAGGAAATACACCGCAGCAAAGATTGCGGCTAACGAGAGTAGCCCGCTGAAAGGCAACGGGAAGCGGTAAAGCCAACCATTGCCTGTCACAAGCAACGAGGCGAGCAGGATTCCGATCCAGAACCCCTTCTTCTGCCGCGCATACATGAAGTCCTGCGCGGGCCGGATTATCGCCGAAACCAACGCCCAAAGCACCAGTCCCATGATGGCGACGTCGATGATGAAATAAATCCATTCCCACAACGAATAGACAAACATGGCGGTTCCTTCCCTCTGGCGTGCCCGCCCAGCTTACCGGGTCACAGTGATCAGAACTCTGTGATTACCTTGCCGCCGGACCCAGATTGTGCCCGCGGAATTCCTGACCGGGCCTCTCAGCGGGCGATACGCTCGACTTTCCGTCAGGGGTGACGATCTCCTGCTGGCTCGCCTGGAAGTTACCGATACTCAGCACGGCGTCGGGTGCTACGTTACGACGCAGCAAGGCAAGCGCTAGCGGCCCATCCTCGAAGTGTCGCACCGCGGACGTCACGACACCCACGGCTCGTTCGCCGAGTTTCACGGCATCGCCGTGCGCGGGCAGTTCGTCGACAGGCCCCTCCAAGTAGAGAAGCGCCAAACGGCGCGGCGGTCGCCCAAGATTAATGAGCTTGGCAACAGTCTCTTGCCCGCGATAGCAGCCCTTATTGAGGTGCACGGCCGTGCGCAGCCAGTCCAGCTCATGCGGCAACGCTCGATCGACCACTTCCCCAGCCGGTCGTGGCCTCCAGTGACCCACGCGGGTAGCCTCCCACGCCGCCATGCCAGCCATGTGCAGCCCAGCATCAGACAACGTTTGAGCAGCCTCCAATAGCTCTTCCTTCGGCACCACAGCAAGGTAACGCTGCTGCTCAAAGGCCGGGTGCTCAGCATCCGCGGGACCGTAGGTGGCGCTCGTGACGGCCGTCTGCGGCCACGGATCCTCCCACACCACCGGCAGCTCACCAGCTCCCCGACGTGCCACAGAAGCCAGCGCCGCTCCGGCAGCGCCATACCCACCAAGAATCGCGAGATCCTCACGAACCTGCGCCTCAACACGCATCATAAAACGCATCGACATGAGGAAATCAACGAGTGGCTGACCAAACCCGACGTCGGCGAAAACCCACGCCGCCTCGCCGTCGTCGAACAAACCGACAGCATTCTCAATGTGTCCGGTGGGACTCAACGTCATCAACTCGGTGGACTGGCCCGGACGTAGGCCCTCCACCAGTTGGGTGGAGAGCAGGTTGAGGAGTTTCAACCGGTCCTCTCCAGTAACGACGACGACGTCAGCGTTCGAGAGGTCCGTGAACGCCCGTCCATCTTCCAACGCGCGTTGCTCGGGGAAGGGGCCACCGTAATGCAGGGCGACGCCAGCGTCCACTCCCTCGCTATTCACCGCCCCCGGCAATACCAACAGCGGACTGGAATAACCCTCATCCGCGGGCGTATCAGTTGCGGATGCCTGGTCGTTGGGAACGGAGGTTGCGAGCCGTTCGTCGTCGTTCATAGATTACTCAGCCTCAACTCGTGAGAGACGGCCCGACATGTAGTTGCGCAGTTCGCTGCCGAAAGCCGCCATATCGTACGCATAGAAAAAGTCCTGTTCGACCAAGCCACCCATAAGGCGCAACTCGTCGATATGGGGACCCGTCGGTGTGGAGGCGATGGCGTCCGACACCAGCTGGACCTGAGGCCCTTTAATAAGACCCGCCCAGGTGGTGGCGCTACCGGCCGGGGAAGCCGTCATGCCTTCAAGCAGTGTGGCCCCATTCTGCTTATCGACACCCGGGGTGGCCCGCACATAACCCACCAAAGAGCTCCACAAATCACCCTTCGTGAGACGGTTATATTGCTCCACACCGGGAACTTCCTTATCCACCGCTCCCGCGGGCTCCTGAGCAAGCCACACATTCGAGCGAATGCGCAGGTAAGGGCCCTGATCGTCGTTGTCGATGATAAGTTCATGGAGGTAAGCCGCAGCCTCGATCCCCTCGTACTCGAGGATGCCAGCGCCGTACCAGGTATCGAGAAGCCACGCCATGGGATAACACTCAGGCGCGATGTTTTCGGGAATTTGGAAAACCATTCCCCAAGGTTAAAACATGACCAGCGCCAAGGTATACCCCACGACTCCCATCGCACAGAACGGCAGCAGCGCAAAGGACACCAGCGCTGACGCGTTACCTTGAGCCAGCATGTGCTGGGTCATCTTCTCTAGGCCCCAGGCAAGTATCCCCAAAATCACAGCGAAGGCAACGACAGGCCATCGGGGAACGTCTGGGAACACAAAAAGCAACGCGGCTGATCCGAGAAAAGCGCCAAGTCCGGCTGCCAGCCCAACAAGTGGCCCTCGTACAAACGCACTCGCGATGCCGGCGACGGCCATCCCCGCCATCCACACAACACCCAGTTCAAAACCGCTGACCAAGTTGACGAGTGAGAGCCACAGTGCCGCACTGACACCGAGAACTCCGCCCGCGTAGGTGCCGATGACCTGGGAAAGAAGCCGAACCCGCCCGTCCCTGCGCACCATCTCGCCTACGTAAACAACGAGGACCCCTACAGCCGCAACATATGCAACAGCGGTGGTGGAACCTAAGGCCGCCGCTACCAAAGCCGCACCACCAATGATCGCGGCCACGGCTCGACCAACAACGACGTTGGGCAGAGCCGTCAGATGAGGCCATCCCCAGTAGGCCGCACCGAGGACTACAGCGAGAGCCAAGGCAAGCGCTGGCATAAGTCCTGTAGCCATGGAACCACCCACCGCTATGGCAGCCAGCAGCACCGTCGCGACGTAAACCAGCCGGTTTTTTCGGACCACGTTCGGCGAACGATCGGGAAGTGAATAATGCATTGACACCCCCGAATCCTCTCATGGACTCACCCGCCACGTGGGGGAGATCACGGCGTTGAGAGGCAATTATCTTCGTTGAGGCCGTCTCACATCGTCCCGGCCTCTGCCGCTCTACGCGCCGACACAACTAAGATGGCGAACATAAAGCGTTCGTGAAGGAGGAAATGATATGGCTGGGACCATCCTACTTACCTCCGAAAGCTCCGACCCGGCAGCTGTCTTACCTGGCTTAGCGCTCCTGACTCTCGAAGTCGAAACTGCCCCACTCACCGCATCGGCACTGGCTATGAATCTGGAAGCGGACACCATCATTCTTGATGGTCGGCGTGACTTAGTCTCCGCACGCTCCTTGTGTCGGGCAGCCACGGGGGCCATGGAAGCTCCGCCCATTCTGCTGGTTCTTGAAGAGGGTGGCTTTGCCGTGGTGGCAGTGTCATGGGGAGCTACCGACACCATTCTCTACAGTGCACCTCCTGCGGAGATCCAAGCCCGCTTGCGCATGATGCGTGACCGAGCCAAGGCAGAAAGTGCCTCGGGTGTCGAGGAATCCGTGGTGAGCGTAGGGCCGCTACGCATCGACACCACCTCGTTTATCGCTCAGATTGGTACCGAGCAACTCACCCTGACGTACAAGGAATTTGAGTTGCTGCATTATCTGGCCGCACATCCGGGACGGGTCATCTCACGTGACACCCTGCTCCAAGAAGTGTGGGGTTACGACTACTTCGGAGGCTCTCGCACCGTTGACGTGCACATCCGCCGGCTGCGCGCCAAGTTGGGCCCGTCCCACGAGTCGATGATCAGCACGGTGCGCAACGTCGGGTACCGATTCGACGTTTAACGGCGGCATTTAACGACGACGGCGCCACCGGTTACCGTTGTCGCTCCTACCTCCCCTCTCCAGAACCTCGCGGTGTCACCTCACCCTGGAAGCCGACACAGGAAGAGTGAGAATTATTTCAGATTCGCCATAGATTCTCACTTTATTTTGCATATTTTTCATGCATTTTTCGCACATATCTGACGAGACATACCGAAAAAGTGCTGTTATGCTGTTCATACGACATCGGATCACGGAAGCCCCGGGCTCCAACTTCTGCCGCTTCGAGCGGCCTTCGCGCCGACAGGCGCTCTCGGGTTCGGTGTCTTCTAGGCTAGAGCCGCATCACAGATGCGGCTCTAGCCTTTTGTCTGCCCCGGGCAAGGTGGCCGCAGGCAGTGCAGTAGGCCGCGGATTGTAGGCCAGAACGTGCAACCACCACCCCTTTCCGCTCCTTTCCGCCCCTTTCCAGAGAGGTAACGGAAACTCAGCCAGGTAACCGATACCGCACCCGTCGTTGGAGTCGACTATTCGCCAAACAGTTACCTCTCTGCGCACCTGGGCACGCGGGGAGTCGCGTACGCGAGTTGCGGGCGCCGTCGTCGTTACTCATGGACAGACAGAAGAACGCCCGTCATCGCGTCTCAAAAAATCCCTCGAAAATCCCAAAAAATGGGACCAAACTGCCCATATTTTGGATCGAAAACTTACCCACATTCCCCACTCCAGCGCACCCATTCGAAAGAAAAGTGAACATTAAGTGAACATGTCGTAAATGCTCGGAATAACTGACGTAAATAAGGTGGATCATCCCACAATCTCGGTCCCGTGGTAGTGATTCAGCGCCCACACAACATGCCTTTTAGCCCAGAATCCCGCGGAAATCATGGATTTCATAGGGGGACCTTGGCCTCACGCCTGTGACCTCATCACAGTCTCATAACATCCCGGACCCGCCGCCTTAGACACAAATCACAACGACTAGGTCTGAAGTGCGCCGTTCATGGCATATTCTGCTTAGTGGAATGTCGTTCATCTTGCGGCAACCTTTTGCTCAGATCAGGAGATCGCGTGGCACTCAGGAAAAACTCTAAGTCCGAGTCTCTGTTTGTACTCTTGGCCAATCAGTCAATGCATTTGGTCCAGTCGGCAGATATTCTCATTCAGCTCATCAGCGCGGATCCACAAAGCCGCGTCGCACTCAACGATGAGTTGCACAAAGTGGAGCACGCAGCCGACGAGGCTTGCCATGCAACGCTCCGCAAAGTGAATCAGTCTTTTGTTCTTCCCTTCGACCGGGAAGATCTATTCGAAGTAGCCTCCGGAATCGATGATTGTGTCGATTACATGGATGAAGCTGGCGACAACATTGTGTTGTACAAGCCTGGCAAACTCCCCGACGAGTTCATTAGCCAGGTGGAGCTTCTTGTCTCGTGCTCGAAGCTCACCCATGAAATCATGGGGCGCCTCGCCGTCATCGACGAGGGCACGCGCGATTACTGGATCGAGATCAACCAACTCGAGAATCAGGGCGATCGTCTATACCGCAAGATGGTGAGCGACCTGTTCGAGGACGGCTCTGACGCGCTCGAGGTCATGAAGGTGAAGCTTGTTCTCGACGCCGTCGAGAACGCCATCGATGGTTTCGAGGAGCTTTCCAGGCGAATTGAATCAATCGCCATCAAGGAGTCGTAACCTTGAGCGAAACCTTACTGCTCGTCGCCTTCATCATTGGTATCGCCTTCATCTTTGATTTCACCAATGGTTTCCACGACGCAGCAAACGCTATCGCCACCTCAGTGGCCACACGAGCGCTCACGCCTCGTGCAGCACTGACGATGGCAGCCGTCATGAACTTTGTCGGCGCAATGATTGGAACCGGCGTTGCCACGACCATCGGTGGTGGCATCGTGCATATCAGTGATGCCGCGCAACCCGACGGAACAAACTATGCGGGCCTAGTTATTGTGCTTGGCGCCCTGATCGGCGCCATTACCTGGAACATGATTACGTGGTGGTTTGGGCTGCCGTCGTCGTCGTCCCATGCACTTATCGGCGGTTTGGCCGGAGCAGGCTTGGTTGGTTCTATCGCCGTTCACTGGGGAGTCATCCTCGACAAGGTGATCATCCCTATGATCATCTCCCCGATGGTCGGATTCTGCCTCGCCTACGGCATTATGAAGCTCGTCCTCTGGGCACTTCAGAACGCGGCGTACAAGTCCAACATGCGCCGGTTCCGGCTCGCCCAGGTTGTCTCATCGGCGGCTCTCGCGCTTGGTCACGGCCTGCAGGACGCCCAAAAGACGATGGGCGTGGTGGTTATCGCCCTCATCGCCGGTGGCTTCCACGAGGATCCCAGCAACATCCCCACGTGGGTGAAGATCGGCGCCGCTTTGGCCATCTCGCTCGGCACCTACGCCGGTGGTGGCCGCATTATGAAGACGATGGGTCAGAAGATCATCGATCTGGATCCCGCACGCGGCTTCGTTGCTGAGATCACCGGAGCTTCGGTTCTCTACACAACGGCCTTCTTCTGGCACGCCCCGATTTCCACCACACACACCATCACCTGCGCCATCATGGGCGTCGGTGCCACCAAACGTCGCTCCGCCGTGCGCTGGGCTGTGGCGGGAAATATCGTCACGGCCTGGGTTCTCACGTTACCCGCAGCCGCTGCTGTTTCAGCGTTCGTTACCTGGCTTTTGTTACTCATGGTTCCGATGTAGAACTGCGAGGCCGAGTGGGTCAGCAGTCGCCTGCTTTAGGTCGACGACGACACCACAAGCTGATGACGACGAACGTCAGCAACCAGTACGAATGTGGGCCCCACGGATTAGATCCGTGGGGCCCACATCTTGCCTGCTACATCACCCGAAGCGACCGGAGACGTAATCCTCGGTAGCCTTCTCCTTGGGGTTGGAGAAGATCGTTTCGGTGTCATCAAACTCAACAAGGTGTCCGGGCTTGCCGGTCCCTTCGATGTTGAAGAAGCCGGTCATCTGCGACACACGGGCAGCCTGCTGCATATTGTGGGTCACGATGACGATCGTGTAGGTGGACTTCAGCTCGTTCATAAGGTCCTCAATCGCCAGTGTGGAGATCGGATCCAGTGCCGAGCAGGGCTCGTCCATGAGGAGGACTTCGGGCTGCACCGCGGTAGCACGGGCAATGCACAGACGCTGCTGCTGGCCGCCGGAGAGCGAAGAACCCGGGCGATCGAGGCGATCCTTAACCTCTTCCCAGAGGTTGGCGCCACGCAATGCGCGCTCGATGATAATCTCCGCGTCGGCCTTCTTGAGCTTCTTGTTATTCAAGCGCATGCCGGCAAGGACATTGTCGCCAATGGACATGGTAGGGAACGGGTTGGGGCGCTGGAACACCATACCCACATGCCCGCGAACGTCCACCGGGTCGATTCCGGGGCCATAAATGTTCTGCCCGTCGATCAGTACCTCGCCTTCAACGCGGGCACCCGGGATTACTTCGTGCATCCTGTTGAGGGAGCGCAGGAAGGTGGACTTGCCACAACCGGAGGGCCCGATCAGAGCGGTGACCGAACGCGGGTTGATGTGCACGTTGACATCCTCGACGGCCCGCATAGAGCCGTAGTAGATATTCTCGTGGGAGACGTCGATTCCTTGGGACACAGTCGGTTCCTTTCGTCCACGGAGGTCCTCCGTAGCGGATTGCCTGGCGTCAGTAGAGCCTGAGTTGAGATGAGTTACCAGAGTCGTCATGGTGGCATCACCCCTTGGGGGCGAAGACCTTAGCGATGACTCGTGCGAGAAGATTGAGGATCAGCACGATGAGAACCAGAACAAGTGCTCCGGCCCATGCGAGCGGGAAGTTACCGGCTACGTACTGGTTGTAGACGAATACCGGCAGCGTCATCACTCGATCGTTGAAGAGTGAGAAGTTGTAGTAATCCGTGGATCCTGCCGTGATGAGCAGCGGCGCGGACTCACCGATGATGCGAGCTACCGCGATGACACAGCCCGAGACGATACCCGGCAGCGCAGTGCGCAGCACAACCTTGACGATGGTGCGGGACTTCGAGACACCCAAGGCATACGCGGCCTCCCGCAGCTCGTTGGACACGAGGCGCAGCATTTCTTCGGTGTTGCGGATAACGATCGGGGTCATGAGAACCACAAGAGCGAGGGAACCCATGAAGCCTGACCGGTAACCGGGGTCACCCACCAGCACCGGGAGCATGGCGGCAGCAAACAGGCCCGCCACGATGGAGGGAATACCCGTCATGATGTCCACCAGGAAGGTGATGACACGGGAGAGCCAACCGCCGCGGTATTCCACCAGGTAGATGGCGGTGAAAATGCCCAGCGGGATGGCGATGAGCGCAGTGGAGATGGTGATTTGTAGCGTTCCCATGATGGCGTGGCCCGCACCCGGCATAGCGCCGGAGAGAGTCATACCTTCCGTCGTGTTCGAGAAGAATGTTGGGGACATCTTCTCGAAGCCACGTACAATCACGCTGTACAGTAGCGAGATGAGCGGCACCACGGCGAGCAGGAAAGATCCAGAGATCAGCGTGGTGGCCATACGGTCAGCGCTTGGACGACCCCCCTCGTAATACTTGCCGATTGTGTACATGGCAATGAGGTAGAGGATGAACGTCAGCGCGACCATCGCCACAAGGGACTTACTTCCATCACCGAGGAGAGAGAACAGCCCCACGATAATGACGGCGCTAGCCACAGCGACCGCCCACGGCGCCCACTTAGGCAGGTGACGGGCACCTCGGTCAAAGATATTACCGGCCGCCTCACCTACTTCTCGGGCGGGCTCGTTCGGGTCGACGACGACGCCAGTCCGGGCGTTTCGCGCGTCACGCAAGCGGGCATCGACGTCGTCGGCCAAACGATCGTTGCCGGATTCGGGGGAAAACTGACTCATGCGTTGGCTCCTGAGAACTCAGCGTACCGGGCCACCACGCGGCGCGCGGCGAAGTTGACAAGGAAAGTGAGGATGAAGAGAAGCAGACCAAGCCCGATGAGGAACTGGCGTTCCAAGCCCGCCTGGGCCTCGGGCCAGTTGAGGGCAATCTGCGAGGCGATGGTGGAGTGTTGGCCAGGCGACATGAGGAAGAAGTTGATCTTCAGTCCGGCCGAGAGAACCATGAGCAGGGCCATCGTCTCGCCGAGTGCGCGTCCGAGGCCGAGCATAGCTGCGGAAACAATTCCTGAGCGGCCGATGGGTAGCACCGTCATACGGATCATCTCCCAGCGGGTGGCGCCCAGTCCGAGGGCTGCTTCCTCCTGGAGACGCGGCGTCTGCACGAAGACCTCACGGCACAGGGCCGTGATAATCGGGAGGACCATGATGGCAAGAACGAGGCCACCCATGAGGATGTTGCGGGCCGGCGGGACAAAGTGGACAAGCTCGGGGGTGAGCGGCCACCAGGAAACATTCTCTGCCATCCAGCCCATTCCGGGCACGTAGGCTACCCACCACTCAAGGAGCGGAGTGAGCACGCCAGAGATCCAGGCGAAGATCGGACGGACAATCGGTTCCAGCGTGTACATGCCCCACAGGCCAAACACCACGGAGGGGATGGCTGCAAGAAGGTCGATGATGTAACCAATACCGCTTGCAAACTTTCGGGGCGCGTAATGCGAGATAAAGAGGGCGATGCCGATAGCGAGCGGAGTGGCGATGGCCAAGGCGATCACCGCGGAGAGGACCGTACCGAAGAGTGCTGCGGCCGCGAACGTCCAGAAGCTCATTCCGCGGGTGAAGCCCACCTGAGACTGGATTGTCTCGTCGGAGGCGAGGAAGGCTGGGTAGGACTGGGAGACGAGGAAGAACGTCACCGCGCCCAGCAGCAGGATAATGAAGATACCAGCGCCCTTGGCAATTCCTGCGAAGACAGTATCTGCGCGACGCGTTGAGGTACCAGATTCGTTTGTGTCTCGCTCGGCCTGCTGCACGGTCACGGTATTCCCGGACTCCTGGGCATGCTTTGCCTTGGCAGGCTGGCTGTTGGTACTGCCTTTGTTCTCATCGCGCTGTGGCGAATCGGCAGCCTGGTGGGTTTTGCTGTCAGCTACCACATTGACTCCTTGGGGCTGAAATCTGCACGGGTTGGTTCACAGTGATGGCGGCAGAAGCGGGCCGGTCATGAGGACCGGCCCGCTTCATCGCGCTTTACTTGATGGTGTCGATGGCTGCCTGCACCTTGGTGCGCAGCTCGTCGGAGATGGGGGCGTTACCTGCGCCAGCCTCGGTGGCCACCTGCTGGCCCTCAGCCGAGGCCACGTAGGTGAAGTAGGACTGGACGTTAGCAGCGGTGGCAGCGTCCTCGTAGGTCTGGCACCCGATGAGGTAGGAGACCATGACGATCGGGTAGGCATCCTTGATCGAGCCGTCGCGCAGCAGATCAAAGGTGAGGCTGGTATCGGTGGCCAGTTCGGAGGCGGGTGAACCATCCACAAGAGCTGCCGCTGCCTCAGGCGAGTAGGCAAGGAACTCACCGTTAACATCGATATTCGCAGCCTTAAGTGAGCCGATCTGCGACGCATCAGCGTAGGTGATAGCACCCTCGGCCGAGGTGGCCAGCTGAACCACACCGGAGGTCTTCTCTGCGGACTGGGTTCCCTCGATCGGCCAGGTCTCGGCCTCCTCGTGCGACCAGGCGCTCGGTGCCGCAGCAGCAAGATAAGCGGTGAAGTTCTCAGTGGTGCCGGACTTATCCGCACGGTTCACCGGAATAATGTCCAACGAAGGCAGCTTGACGCCGTCGTTATTCTTCGCGATGGAAGCGTCATCCCACTTCTTGATCTTGCCGGAGAAAATGTCTGCGACGTTCTCGGCGGTGAGGTTCAGCTTGTCCACACCGGGAAGGTTGTACGCCACAGCGATTGGGGAGATATAGACGGGAAGTTCGATAACCTCGCCGCAACGCTTCTCCGCTTCAGTGCGCTCTTCCGCGGAGAGCTCCGCATCCGATGCTGCGAAGGCCACCTGGCCGCCGAGGAACTGCTGACGGCCAGTGCCGGAGCCGGTGGCCTCGTAGTTCACAGTGATGCCCGACTCAACATTGCGGAAATTATCCCGCCATGCCTGCTGAGCGTTTGCCTGGGAAGAAGCGCCGGAACCGTTGAGGGTGCCGGAAAGACCGCTGCCGGAGTTCTGTGATGAGGAAGAATCCGTGGTCTGTCCGCCGTTTGCTGCGTCACCCTGGGGGCCGGACTGGCAGGCGGAAAGAGTCAGTGCAAGCGCACCCGCAAGAGCTGCGAGGGCGGTGGACTTGGAGCGTGCAATCTTCAACGTTGTACATCCTTTGATGTCGCAAGGAGCGCGCTGTGCGCTCATAGCCAACGTTAAGAGCCATGTTTGACCTTCTCGGCTACGGGCGGTTAACGCGTGATGAACGTTCGTCATCTGGAAGCTCATCTACCGCCTCCACGCCACCGATATCCCCCGATATCCCGGTATTCTCACTGGTCAAAGGGGTTTCGTGAAGGTCCACAACATCCTCCGGGGCGGCGTGTCGGGCACGTCACATACGCCGCGTCATAGGTCCAGATGCTTAGAGATTGCGCGGCTTCATACTGGATCTGAGAAATATCTGGATCGGAAAATATCTGGATCTGAGAAGCACCTGAGCCCCCATGAAGAGGCGTCGGGTGAGCTACCCCTCCCCGCGATGGTAGGGCTTTCCCTCGGTTAACAACGCTGCCGGGAGTATCCTCAATTGGTGAGTATTCCGCGATCTTCCCGCACAACCCCAGCTATCGACAACGCGTCGGCGGAGGCTACACAGACCGCCGATATGACGCAGTCCACCTCTCCCTCATCCCAGATCGATCCCCGGTCTCTGCTCATGGGGATCACCGTATACATCATGTGGGGATTTTTCCCGCTCTATTTCCATTCTCTCGCTCCCGCAGGCTCCTTTGAAGTGATCGTTCATCGCGCTATCTGGGGATTGGTGGCATGCCTCGTCATGATCGCCCTCTTCCGGCGCTGGGACCGGATGCGCGCGGTGATAGCCGATCGCGAAGTGCTCGGACGCCTGTCCCTCGCCGGCGTTCTCATTGTCATTAACTGGACCACCTACGTATACGCGGTGCAGTCCGGACACACCGTGGATGCCGCCCTGGGATACTTCATCAACCCCCTTGTCACCGTGGCACTTGCCCGATTCGTTCTCAAAGAGCGGTTGTCACTATCACAGAAGGTGGCAGTCGGGCTGGGCGCGGCCGCCGTCGTCGTCCTTGTCGTAGGTTTGGGGCGCCTCCCCTGGGTCTCCCTCGTTCTCGCGTTCTCTTTCGGCTTCTACGGGCTGGTGAAGAAGCGCGTGGCAAACCGGGTGCCGCCGCTGGAGGGCATGGTGGTGGAGACCGCCGCCGTCACCCCGCCCCTCCTGGCCTACTACGGCTACCTCGCCTTAACCGGCGCCACCTCGTTCCACGTGTTAGCGGCCGATCCGAGCGCGAGCGCCAACGCCTGGATCTGGCACCTCCTACTTCTCGTCGGTGCAGGCGTGCTCACCGCAATTCCGCTGCTGCTCTTCGCGCGGGCGTCGCGAGGGCTGCCACTCGGCGTCATGGGGCTCATCCAGTACATCGGGCCATGTCTCCAGCTTCTTATCGGTATCCTCGTTTTCCACGAACCGATGGAACCAGCGCGATGGATAGGTACCGCGATTATTTGGTTAGCGCTCGTCGTCATGAGCGCCGACTGGATCGGGCAGGTGGTTCGGATGCGCCGGGAAAAACGGTGAGCACTCAACGAGCGTGACCCTTAGCGAAAGATATCGAACCTACTGGGGTCGATTTCTCTGGCTAGGGGTCGCTCAATGATCCTGCTTGATAGTCCTGCTCGATAATCCGGTTCAGCGACTACTGTGTGGTAGGCCGATACTGCTCCACGTCCACCACCTGTGCTGCCTTGCCACGCGGACGCGCCACATGGGCAACAAAGATCTCACCCACCCGCAAGTACGGATCCTCAGCGGGGAGCTTCTTCTTCAGGCCGTTCGGCAACCGATCAGCCACCGCTTTGAAAACGCTCGGAAGAGTAGGCCGATGCAAGGAGATCACCACGGTCTCACTGGCGGTACGCAGCAAGTCGGTGATCGTCTTATACACCGGCTTCTTGCGTTCCTCATAGGCCGCCTCAGTCAGCTCCGGATGCACAATCACTCGCAAGCCCGAAGCCTCCGCGTACGGACGCAGGGTTGCCATACAACGTTCCCACGGCGATGAGGTAAGAAGCCGCGCACCGTAGGCATCAAGCTGGCAAGCAATCACCTGAGCCTGCCTGCCACCACGTTCCGTGAGCGGACGCAGATCCTCTGTCCCCTTGCCCTTCTTCCAGTTCGAACGCTTGACCGCACGGGCATGACGAACCAGTATCACCGGTACGGTGTCCAGTTTGCCGTCGGCCCACATATCCACCACGCGGCCCAGCACCTCGCGGTCCAGTTCCGAGGTGAGCATGACCATAGCCTCCGACAGCGGAACCCACAGCACCTTATCAATCTCATTCTTGGACGCCTTGCGGATGAGCGGACGCGCCTTGAGCGAAGGGTGATCCTTCGGAACCTCCTGGCAGGTCCAGTAGGTCACCTCTTTCAACTGACCGCCAGGCAGACGGTAACGGATAGAACCAGCCGGGCGCCGCAGCACAACGGGGATGCGCGACTCCTCAGAGACCTCGCGGATCGCACAAGTGCGCAGATCCTCGCCAACCTTTACCTTGCCCTTGGGGAAGGACCAGTCGTCATAGCGCGGCCGATGGATGAGAACCACTTCGAGGCGACGCCCGTTCTTGCGCCAAATAATGCCTCCCGCAGCGTGCACCTCAACCTTGGAAGAACGCGCGCGCGAACTGGTAGCTGGAGCGCGCTTTCCTGCGCCGCCGCCCCTGGCCTTTGGCGCCTTCGGGGCCGACGACGGCTCCACGGGGCGCGGATCCTCGGACTCACGCCCGTCATTCACGGGTGAGCTAGACATCTTCCTACCTCGCTACTTTCCTGCCACTCGCGAACGCGCTTGGCGCATCATGAGTTCCTGAATGTCCTGAAGGCGGCGGCCCTTGGGGCTCAGGTAATGACGTACCCAGCCGTCAGCTTCCAAATGCCACGAACTCGTGGTATCCGCACACGCCACTTCCAGCATCTCCACGAGGGACTCAATCATCTCCGGATCGGTGATCTTGATGAGAGCCTCGACGCGGCGGTCAAGGTTACGATGCATCAAGTCTGCCGAACCGATGAAGACGTCGGTGTCGCCGTCGTTGCAGAAGGCGTAGATACGGGAGTGTTCAAGGAAGCGACCGAGAATCGAACGCACCCGAATGTTATCCGAGAGACCCGGGATGCCTGCGCGCAGGCCACAGATGCCGCGCACCTGAATATCCACGTTCACGCCTGCCTGGCTGGCGCGGTAGATGGCGTCGATCGTCTTTTCATCCACGATCGAATTCGTCTTGAGCTTGACCCACGCCTCCTTACCGGCCTTCTTATTGGCGATCTCACGCTCGATACGCTCGATGAGCCCGACGCGGATGCCCGTGGGGGCCACGAGCAGACGGTGCGATTTACCCTGGCGCGCGTAGCCTGAAAGCTGGTTGAAGAGGCGGGTGAGATCCTGGCCCACATCGCGGTTGCAGGTGAGCAAACCGAGATCCTCGTAGCCGCGGGCTGTCTTGGGGTTGTAGTTTCCGGTACCCACATGGCAGTAGCGGCGCAAACCCTCGGATTCCTGACGCACCACGAGGCAGAGCTTGCAGTGAGTCTTGAGGCCAACGATGCCGTACACCACGTGAACGCCCGCATGCTCCAGCTTGCGTGCCCAGTCGATGTTGGCCTGCTCGTCGAAGCGTGCCTTAATTTCCACGACCGCCAGCACCTGCTTGCCGGACTGTGCGGCGCGGATAAGCGCATCGATAATCGGGGAATCACCCGAGGTGCGGTACAGGGTCTGCTTGATAGCGAGGACATTCGGATCATCCGCGGCCTGCGAGATGAACTGCTGCACCGACGTGCTGAACGAATCGTAGGGGTGATGCAGCAGGATATCGTGGCTGCGCATCGCCTCGAAGAAGTCGCGCGGCTTGGAGGATTCCACCTCGGCAAGGCCGTAGGCGGTCACGGGCACATAGCGCGGGTACTTGAGGTTGGGGCGATCAAGATCGTGAATGACGTTGAGTCCGGTGAGATCCAGCGGAGCCGGAAGGCGGAACACGTAATCCTCGGGGATAGCCAGCCAGCGCATGAGAATGCTGCGCACGTGGCCGGACATATTGCTTTCCACTTCGAGGCGCACGGCCGGGCCAAAGCGGCGGCGCATGAGTTCCTTCTCGAGGGCCTTGAGGAGGTTCTCGGCGTCATCCTCCTCCACTTCCATATCCTCGTTTCGGGTGACGCGGAAGGTGTAATGCTCCACAATCTCCATGCCGGGGAATAGTTGATCGAGATGCGCACCAATAACCTCTTCGAGCGGCACGTACTTGGTGCGGCCCTCGACGTCCACCGGGACATCCTCTGGCTTGTAAGGGCGGCCCTCGGCATCCACCGCGATGAAGCGCGGCAGCAGCTCGGGAATCTTGATACGCGCGAACAGGTTCTTGCCTGAGCTCGGATTACGAACGACAACGGCGAGGTTCAGCGAAAGTCCCGAAATATAGGGGAATGGGTGGGCCGGGTCCACAGCCAGCGGGGTGAGGACCGGGAAAATCTGCTTCTTGAAGAACTTGCGCAGGCGGCTTGTTTCCTGCTCCGGCAGGTCCTCCCAATGCATGATGTCAATGCCGACATCCGCCAACTTGGGCTGCACATCCTCGGAGAAAACTTTGGCGTGGCGAGCCATGAGCTCATGCGCGCGCTCCATAATGCCTTCGAGCATCTGGCGAGCAGACAGACCGGAAGAGGAGGGCATGGCCACACCCATGGCAATACGGCGCTTGAGTCCGGCCACACGAACCATGAAGAACTCGTCCAGGTTGGACGCAAAAATAGCGAGGAACCAGGCGCGCTCAAGAATTGGAATGCCCTGATCCTCAGCCTGTTCCAACACGCGTTCATTGAAGGCGAGCCACGACAATTCACGATCCGCAAAACGCCCCTCGGGAAGCGTGGACTCGTCCAGCGAACGGCGTGCGGCCTTCGCCTCCTCGCGAGCGCGCTTGGCTAACTCTACGAGGGAGGAGGTGGACACCGCGGCGCCGAGACGGAAGCGCGCCTTCATACGCGCGCGTTCAGCGAGCTTCTCGTCCTCATCCTCTTCATCCTCGACGACGTCCTCGTCCTCAAGGTCGGGATCCTGCTCATCGGTAAGTTGCGGCCCGGGGGCAGCATGTGCACCCTCCACATCATTCGGTGTGGAGGCGGGTTCCGGGGATTCTAGTTCCGGGGATTCTAGTTCCGGGGACTCGGGAGTGCCCTCGACAGCACTTTCAGGTGCCGAGGGGTTTAACGATTCCACCTTTGTGTCCTCAGCGGTTGGCTCACTGTCAGCAACGGAATTCTCCCCGGGTGAGAGGGCAGGCTCCGAGGCTTGTGCAGTGGATACATTGGGCAGAGCATCGTCGTTCTGCTCGATCGTCACAGACTCGTCATTCATACCCCTGATCATGTCAGAAATCACACTGCGGCGCTGAAACTTCCTTGTATTTGGACGGGATTGGGCATGCAGCACAGTGCCTCGAACAGGGGTGGTGTCACGAGACCGCGTTGTATCGTCACACCAGCCCTATTCACTCGTACTAAGACCGAGAAAGGGTGGTTCGCCTGGAGTAATCACTACTCAAGCAGCCCACTATTGACCAGGCTTGCCGCCTCGCGGAACTCCGTGGACGTCTCCAAAAGCGCGCGATCTCGGCGCGTCACATCCGTGGCCAGACGATCCGAATCCGAATCGATCCACGAAGAGTCCACTTGGCCAAGGAAATCCGTGAGCCGAGCAGAATCCGTCAGAACATCCTCAAAGGACCCCTCAAACGTTCCCGCGAGAACCGCATTCCATTCCTGCAAAACAGTTCCCGGCTTGGGCGTCATAGAAATCTTCAGTTCGCCATCGGCTCCTTGGACGCGCATCAACTCGGCCACTGCATCGAAACGGCGCCCAACCGTGCGTCCTTCGCGGCGAATCCATTCGCGCAGTAGGTAGCCCCGCCACAGGATTCCTGGCAGCGTATCCTCCGGCGAACGCACCCAGACTTCCGCGAGGACGTCCACGCCCTCGTCATCGACAAGGGCAATAATCCGCTTGACAGCCTCCTGGTCCTGCTCGGCATAGATGCGTCCGAGAGGAACCAACGCCTGCGCGGACGTGTGCGCAAGCTCCGAGTTGTAGGCGACATCAGCCTCACCCTCAATGGCCTCAATTTGCTCATCATCGAG
>RRZU011567872.1_pt1 | contig 18404 bp, 17 predicted proteins | sample 2165561 | NCBI WGS metagenome assembly RRZU01 (sample SAMN10456909, study PRJNA506462) | wastewater metagenome | isolation source: wastewater sludge | place: USA: Moscow, Idaho | reverse complement strand
CGGTGGCCGCGCCGCGGCGGCGCCGGCGACGCCGACGACGAGGCCCGCGGTCGTGACGATGCGGTCGTGGGCACCGAGAACGGCTGCGCGCAGGGCGTTGAGGCGGTGCGAGATCGCACCGGTGTGCGGCTCATGGCCGTGCGTCGAGATGCTGCCGGGGGCGTCCAGCGGATTCGTCGAGCGGCCGTCACCCGCAGCGGCCGGGCGTCTCGTCGGCCCGGCGTCAGGATCGGTGTTCATGCGTCGAGCGTGGCACTCCTCGATCCTTCTGTCATCGAAGGAAAGGCTTACCTGTAGGTCAGACGCGTCGCGCCGCGAGGAGCTCGGACAAGGGCGTGAAGTCCGACATCGTGTCCTCCTCGCGGGTGCGAGCGATCGACGGTGCCTGCGGCCACGGTGTCGGCGCGCCCTCGGCGGGGGACGCCGGGCCGATGAGACGCGTCAACTCCTGGGCAGCGCGCTCGATCCGCGCGCCGAGACCGTCCGACCCGGCGCCGCCGAAGTCGTCGGTCGCCGCGAAGACGCCCGTCGGCACGGTGACCGCCTGGTGGTAGCTGAAGAGCGGCCGGAGCGCGTGGTCGACGGCCAGGCTGTGCCGGGCGCTTCCGCCGGTCGCGCCGATGAGCACCGGCGTGCCCGCCAGGTCGCCTCGTGGCACGACGTCGATGAACGACTTGAAGAGTCCGGAGAACGTGCCCGCAAAGACCGGCGTCACCGCGATGAGCGCATCCGCCTGCGCGACGGCCTCCAGCGCCTGGGTCAGCGCACCGGAGGGGAAGTCCGACAGCATCGCGTCGGTGATGTCGTGCGCGAGCGGGCGCAGCTCGAGCGTCGTCACGTCGACCTCCCGGCCCGCGTCTCGCAGCCGCGCCGCGGCGGCGGCTGCGAGACGGTCGGCGAGGAGGCGCGTCGACGAGGGTTGCGACAGGCCGGCGGATAGGACGACGAGTCGGAAGGTCATGACGCTCCTTGCAGGGATCGAGGTGCGGATCGAGGTGTACGTGCATGCGAGCCGTGGCGGGCTCAGCGCATGTCGGCGCTCTCGCGACGCTGCGCGACCGGGTCGACGTGCGCGTTCGGGCTGCGGTCTCCCGCGGCCACGAGGTCGGCGTGGCTCGGGGCGCTGCTCGGCACGTGCGCGGGGCGCAACGCCTCGAACTCCCGGCGCAGCACCGGCACGACCTTCTCACCGAGCAGGTCGATCTGCTCGAGCACCGTCTTCAGGGGCAGGCCCGCGTGGTCGATGAGGAACAGCTGGCGCTGGTAGTCACCGACGTAGTCGCGGAAGCCGAGCGTCCGCTCGATGACCTGCTCGGGTGAGCCGACGGTCAGCGGCGTCTCGCGGGTGAACGTCTCCAGCGACGGCCCGTGCCCGTAGACCGGGGCGTTGTCGAAATAGGGGCGGAATTCACGCACCGCGTCCTGACTGTTCTCCCGCATGAAGACCTGCCCGCCGAGCCCGACGATCGCCTGGTCGGCGCTGCCGTGCCCGTAGTGCTCGAAGCGGCGCCGGTAGAGGTCGACCATCGACTTCGTGTGACTCGCCGGCCAGAAGATGTGGTTGGCGAAGTAGCCGTCACCGTAGAAGGCAGCCTGCTCGGCGATCTGCGGACTGCGGATCGAGCCGTGCCACACGAACGGCGCGACGCCGTCGAGCGGGCGCGGGGTCGAGGTGAATCCCTGCAGCGGCGTGCGGAACTGGCCCTTCCAGTCCACGACGTCCTCGCGCCACAGGCGGCGCAGCAGGTCGTAGTTCTCGACCGCGAGCTCCAGGCCCTTGGTGATGTCCTGGCCGAACCACGGGTAGACCGGGCCGGTGTTGCCGCGGCCCATCATGAGGTCGACGCGACCGTCGGACAGGTGCTGGAGCATCGCGTAGTCCTCGGCGAGGCGCACCGGGTCGTTCGTCGTGATGAGGGTCGTCGAGGTCGTCAGCTTGATCCGCTCCGTCAGCGCGGCGATGTGGCTGAGCAGCACCGGCGGGTTGCCGGGGGCGACGAACGGCGGGTTGTGGTGCTCGCCGGTCGCGAAGACGTCGAGGCCGACCTCTTCGGCGTGCGTCGCGATCGCCACGGTGGCCTTGATGCGCTCGGCCTCGCTCACGGTGCGGCCGGTCGTGGGGTCGGTCGTCACGTCTCCGACGGTGAAGATCCCGAACTCCATCGAGCTCATCTCCCTCATGTAGTAGAAATTTCAACCAGGAGAACAGGGGTGCCCCCGGGGGTATTCCCGTCGTGCTCGCCGGGCGTCGGCGGTCGGGGGCGGGCCGCGAACGGCCTGGTCAGAGTCGCCGGCGTGTCCCATGCTGGGGCCATGGCCGCTGTGGTTGCCCCACTGTCGAAGGGCTCGACCCCGGGGGTGACTGCGCCCGAGCGGCTCGACGAGGCCTTTGCGGCGACGCCGCGGGCGGCCTTCCTGCCGGTGGAGGTCCGTGACCGCTGGCGCGAGGATCGGCCACTCCCGCTCGTCCACGGCATGACGAACTCTCAGCCCTCGACGGTCCGCGAGATGTTGCGCCTGCTCGATGTGCCCGCACCGGAGGCGGGCGCCCGCGTGCTCGACGTCGGCTCCGGGTCGGGGTGGACGACCGCGCTGCTCGCGCACCTCGTCGGGTCGCGCGGCTCGGTGCTCGGGCTGGAGATCGAGCCGGATCTCGTCGCCTTCGGTCGCGCCAACCTCGCTTCCTCGGGGTGTCGGGCGTCGGATCGAGCGTCGGAGGGGGTCATGGGTCGGGCGCGGATCGAGCCGGCTGCGGCGGGCATCCTCGGGGCCCCGGACCGGGCGCCCTTCGACCGGATCCTCGTCTCGGCGATGGCCATGACCCTGCCCGAGGAGCTTGTCGCCCAGCTCGCTGATGGCGGGGTCCTCGTCGCGCCGGTCGACGGGCGGATGGTGCGCGTCCGGCGCGGGTCGGGGTCGTCGGCCGTCGAGCGATTCGGGGGCTATCGGTTCGTCCCGCTTAGGTGACGATTCCACCGTCTATCCGTCTCTGTCATTGCAGGTAGACAGGGGTAGAAGGTGTGATCGATCTGCTTGCACCTCGACCGGCGAGCATGGGCACCGACCGACACATCGCAAAGTAAGGGTAGCCTTACCCGCATGTCTCGCACTCGTCGTGTCCCGAAGTTCGCCACCGTCGTGCGCACCGAGCAGGTGGCCCCCGACTTCGTCCGCGTCGTCCTCGGGGGCGACGACATCGCGGCATTGGCGCCGCTGGAGTTCACCGATCACTACGTCAAGCTCCTCTTCCCGCCGCCGGGCGCGGACTACCGCTGGCCCTTCGACCCCGATGGCCTGCGCGAGACGCACCCGCGCGAGGCGTGGCCGGTGACGCGGACCTACACGATCCGGTGGCTCGACCGGAGCGCGGGCGAACTGGCGCTCGACTTCGTCGTCCATGGCGACTCCGGGCTCGCCGGGCCGTGGGCCGCCGCCGCGCAGCCCGGCGACACGATCGGCTTCTTCGGGCCCGGTGGCGCGTGGGCGCCCTCGCCCAGCGCCGACGTCCACCTCTTCGCCGGCGACGAGGCGGCCGTCCCGGCGATCGCGGCCGCTCTCGAGGCGCTGCCACCGGCGGCGGTGGCGCTCGTCTTCGTCGAGACGGCCGACGCGGCCGGCCACATCCCGCTCCCGGAGCGCGAGGGCATCGAGGTCACGTGGGTGCACCGCGACGAGGAGGGGCTCGGCTACGGGCACAGCCTCGCCCGCGCCGTGCGCGCCGCCGCGTGGCCGCCCGGGCGGGTCGAGGCGTTCGTCCACGGCAACGCCGACATGATCAAGGACCTGCGGCGCTACCTCTTCGTCGAGCGCGGCCTGCCGCGGGATCAGGTGTCGATCTCCGGCTATTGGCGCAGCGGCCAGACCGAGGACGCGTGGCAGTCGACCAAGCGGCAGTTCGTCGAGCAGATGGAGGCCGAAGAAGGAGCGCTCACGGGGTCGGGCGCGGGCAGTTCCGGCATCGTCGCTGCGGCCACCGAGGGTCTGCGCTCGGTCAAGCGGGTGGTCTCTTGCGCCGTGCGCTGAGCGCCGGCGTTGAGGCGCCGGCGCTCAGCGCTGACCGGTCGGCGGGGCCGCCGCCGCGCAAATCGCGAGGTCCTCCCACGACATCCCGACGCTCTTGACGACGCTCGGCCGATCGGTGGGTCGCTCGACGCGGCCGCTCGCGACGTCGGCCAGCGTGCGCAGGTCGTCGCGGGTGAGCACCCCGTCCTCGATGGCGAGCACGACATCCCCCGCCTCCCGCAGGGCCGTGCCGATGTCCTCGACGACGACGAGCGAGCGGCCGACGAGCTGGGAGTCGAGCTCGCGGCGCGCGGGGGAGTGCGAACCGACCGCGACGACGCACGCCCCGTCGGCGACCCATTCGCCGGCGATGACGGGCTCCCCGGCGGTCGTGCAGCACATGACGACCTGTGCCGCTCGGACGGCGGCCTCGACCTCGGTGGGATCCGTCGTGTAGGTGGCCGAGTGCGACCCGTCGAGCGCCTCGATCCGCTCGGCGCACGTGGCGGCGCGCGCGGGGTCCCGCCCCACGACGACGAACCGCCCGACGTCGCGCAGGGCGAGGAGCGCTTCGGCGTGCCCGAGGGCCTGCGGCCCGCTCCCGACGATGACCGCCGTGTCGACGACGTCCGGCGCCAGCACCTCCAGGCCCACGGCGGACACAGCGGCGGTCCGCACCTGGGTGAGCTCCTGGCCGTCGAGCAGCACCCGGGGAGCGAGGGTCTCACCGTCGAAGAGGACGTACCAGCCGTGGATCCGGGGCAGGCCGCGGTCGGAGTTGTCGGGCGCGATGCCGATGAGCTTGATCCCGGCGACGCCCGGCAGGTGTGAGGGCATGAGGAGCATCTCGCCGTGGGGTGTCGCCATCGCCGTGCGGGCATGATCCCCGGCCGGGTCGTAGCCGGCGCGCAATGTGTCGCGCAGCACCTCGGCCGCGCGGGCCGGCGGCATCCGGCGCCGTAGCTCGGCGGCATCGATCCAGGTGGGGGCGGTCATGGGCGGCCTTTCGGTGGTCAGCTGCGCGGTTCGTGCGTCCCGGCTCAGGCGCACCGGCGCGCGGTCGGCCCGGGGTGTCGCGTCGGGCCGGTTCGTGGGTCGGATCATGCTACGAGGTCGGTCCGGCCCGGCCGAAGGGGTCGGGCGGTCATGATGGGCGCGGTGCCGCGACCGCGCGCACCGAGGATCGAAGGAGACGGCATGAGCACTTCGGCGCGCCCGACGTTGCGGTTCGGGATCGTGGGCTGCGGCAAGATCGCCGCCAACCATGCGCGCGCCCTCGCCGCTGTGCCCGGGGTGGAGGTCGTCGGCTGCTGCGACACCGACCTCGCGCGGGCGCAGGCGTTCGCCGCTGAGCACGGGTTGGCTGTCGCGGCAGCGGATTTCGCGTCGCTGATCGCGGCTGGGCTCGACGCGGTCACGGTGTGCACGCCGCATCCGGTGCACGAGGCCGTCGTCCTCGCTGCGGCGGACGCCGGGCTGCACGTCCTGTGCGAGAAGCCGATCGCCGTCACCATCGACGCCGCGGATCGGATGATCGCCGCGACGCAGGCCGCCGGGGTCACCTTCGGGGTCCTCTTCCAGCGTCGCTTCTGGCCGGCGGCGCAGCGTCTGCGCGCCGCGATCGCCGACGGCTCCTTCGGGGCGCCGGTGCTCGGGCAGGTGACGGTGCTGCTCAACCGGCCCGTCTCCTACTACGCCGACGACGCGTGGCGCGGGCGGTGGGACACCGACGGCGGTGGCGTGCTCATGACCCAGGCCATCCACCAGATCGACATGCTCACCTGGCTCCTCGGCACGCCGACGCAGGTCAGCGGATTCATCCGCACACAGTTCTTTGACGAGCACATCGAGGTCGAGGACTCGGTGTCGGCCTCCGTCGCCTTCGCGTCGGGCGCGACCGCGACGATCACCGCGACGACCGGCGCGAATCAGAACCTCGGCAACCGCCTCACCGTCGTCGGCGGATGCGGCGCGGTCGCGAGCATCACGGAGTTCCCCGAAGGGCAGCCCGGCGTCGCCGACATCTGGACCGTGCCCGGCGAGGTCGACTACCGGGGCGTCTACGACACCGACACGGTCGCGAACACCGACCTCGGCGCGATCCACGACGGGCTCGTCCCCTTCCACACCGTGCAGATCCAGGACTTCGCCGAGGCGGTGCTCACCGGGCGCGAACCGCTCGTGACCGGGGCGCAGGCCCGCACCTCCCTCGCCGTCATCGAGGGGATCTACACCTCGTCGCGCACCGGCACGGTCGTCGACCTCCGCGATCCTGCCGTCTGATCTCCGGGGCGAGTCACGGCGCCCATTCGGAGCCGACGCGCCAGGTCCAGCCGTCGTCCTGCGAGTAGAGCGTCACGCCGGTCGTGAAGGGGGCGCCGGCGCTCGTGCCGCTGACGACGACGTAGCGGACCGCGTGAGGGCCGGGCTCGTCGCGCGTCGCGGTGACCTCGACCGGGCCGGTTCGCTGGGTGGCGCGGGTCGTGCGCAGGATCTCCGCGACGTCGGCGCCGCTGCCGGACACTGTCGTCTCGCGGAGCCCGTCGAGGTGGCCGGTCGTGGCGCGCACGTACTCCTGGGCGACGACGTCCGGGGAGTGGGCGTGCCGGTAGGCGAGCGTCGCCCCGCCTCCCGCGACCGCTACGACGAGTGCTGCCCCGATCGCGTATCGAACCCTGCTGCCCATCGACTCACCCCTCTGCACGAACCCCCTCGGCTCCTTCCGAGGATGCGCCGCATCGCCTTTCGCCGTCGGGAGCTGAGGCGCATCCGCCCCAGGTGCGATGGGTTCCGCTCATTCAGACGGGGCGTATTTGCCCCCTCTGAATGAGCGGAAGTGCGAGCGCCGGCGATGGGGGCCGGCCCCGAGGATGAAGGTGCGAAAGGGGCCGTCGGCAGCAGGAGGAGCTGCCTACGCTGGCGGGATGAGTCTCGACGCCGCCCTCGACCGGACCCGCGCCTTCACCGAAGAGCTGTACCGCGACCTGCACGCCCACCCCGAGCTGTCCCATCGCGAGCACCGGACCGCGGCGCGGATGGCGGAGCTCCTGCGTGAGACCGGCGTCGAGGAGGTCCACGAGAGCGTCGGCACGTCGACCGGGGTCGTCGGGATCCTCCGCAACGGTGACGGGCCGACGGTCCTCCTGCGCGCCGACATGGACGCGCTTCCCGTCACCGAGGACGAGCTCGTGCCCTACCGCTCGACGCAGACCGACGAATGGGAGGGGCAGCCCGTCGGGGTCATGCACGCGTGCGGCCACGACACCCATATGGCGAGCCTCCAGGCCGCGGTGCGGATCCTGCTCGCGCAGCAAGACACGTGGTCGGGCACGATCGTCGCCGTCTTCCAGCCCGCCGAGGAGACGGTCGACGGCGCCGCCGGCATGACCGACGCGATGCGCGAGCTCGTCCCCTCGATCGACGTCGCCCTCGGTCAGCACGTCATCGACGAGGCCGCCGGGCGCGTGCTCGTGTCGCCCGGGCCGATCATGGCGACGAGCAACCTGCTGAAGATCACCGTCCACGGCCGCGGCGGTCACGGCTCGCAGCCCCAGAAGACCGTCGACCCGATCGTCCTCGCGAGCTCGATCGTCCTGAAGCTGCAGACGATCGTGGCCCGTGAGGTCGCGCCGGCCGAGCCCGCGGTCGTCACCGTCGGGACCTTCCACGCCGGCACCAAGGGCAACATCATCCCGGCGACCGCGACCTTCGAGGTCAACATCCGCGCCTTCGACGAGGAGCTCGCGCAGCGGATCATCGCCGCCATCGAGCGGATCGTCGCCGGGGAGTGCCAGGCCGCCGGATCGCCGCAGCCCGCGACGATCGAGCGGGACACCCCGGCGCCGCTCACGTCGAACGACCCCGAGGCGACGGCCCGGGTGCGCGCCGCCTTCGCGACCGAATTCGGTGACGAGCTCCGCGACCTCCAGCCGGCGATGGGGCCGGAGGACTTCTCGGACCTGCCCAATGCCTACGGCGCGCCCTACGTCTTCTGGATGTACGGCGGCTTCGACGCCGACGCCTACCGCGCCGCCGAAGAAGCGGGCACCGTCGACGAGGTCGTGCCCGGCAACCACTCGCCGGCGTTCGTGCCGGTCATCCAGCCGACCCTCGACGTCGCGACCCGCGCGATGGTGGTCGCCGCTCTCGCCTACCTGGGGCGCTGACACCGGTTCTGCGGCGCGCCTCGACCGTTCGTCACCGCCGGACGGCGATCGTCGATCCGGGGTGACGAGCGGCGTCGTGGAGTGACGAATGGGCGCGGAGCCCGCCTCGCTGCGGCTCTCGAGAAGCCGCCGCGGCGTCAGAGCCAGCCGTTGCTCTGGGCGATCTGGGCGGCCTCGGCGCGATTGCGGGCGCCGGTCTTGCCGATGGCGGAGGAGAGGTGGTTGCGCACCGTCCCCTCGGACAGGTAGAGCGACCCGGCGAGGTCGGCGATGCTCCCACCGCGCAGGGCCTCGCGCAGGACGTCGGATTCGCGTGCGGTGAGCGGGGATTCGCCGGCGATCATGGAGTCGGTCGCGAGCGTCGGGTCGATGACGCGCAGCCCGGAGTGGACGCGGCGGACCGCCTCGGCGAGCTCGCGGGCCGGGGTGTCCTTGACGACGAAGTCGCCCGCCCCCGCCTGCAATCCGCGGCGCACGTACCCCGGCCGGCCGAAGGTCGTGACGATGAGCACCCGCACGTCGGGGAGGGCCTCGCGCAGGGCGGCCGTCGCGGCGATGCCGTCCATGCCGGGCATCTCGACGTCGAGGAGGGCGACGTCGGGCCGGTGTTCGCGCGCGGCGTCGACGACTTCGTCGCCCCGGCCGACCTCGGCGACGACCTCGAGGTCGGACTCCATCGACAGCAGCGCGGCGAGCGCGCCCCGGACGAGGGCCTGGTCGTCGGCCAGCAGCAGGCGAATCACGGAATCTCCTCCATCGTCGGCGCACTCCGGGCGCCACTGTCCGCGGGGTTTTCGAGGTCCTGGGGGTCCGCGGGGGCCGTCTCGGGTGCGTCGGTCGTCACGCGGAGCAGGAACCCGTGCGGCTCGATCGCCCCGGCGGTCACGCGGGCCCCGACCTGGCGGGCGCGCTCGCGGATGCCGGTCAGCCCGTTGCCGGGCAGGGTGTCGCCGCGGGTCGGGCCGTCGTCGCGGATCTCGAGCGCGCCGGGGCGCAGCGTCACCCAGCAGGTGCGGGCCCGCGAGTGGCGGATCACGTTCGTCACGCCCTCGCGCAGCACCCAGGCGAAGAGGTCGCGGGCGCCGTGGGTCGTCTCATCGACCGAGCCGGGCAGGTGCGCCTCGATCCCGGCGTCGGCCAGCGCCCTCCTCGCGCGGGCGAGTTCGGTCGCGAGCGACAACTCCCGGTAGCCCGAGACGGTCGTGCGGACGTCGGCGAGGGCCTCGCGGGCCAGGCGCTCCACCTCGGCGATCTCGGCCTTCGCGCGGGGCGGGTCGACGTCGACGAGGCGACCGGCGAGCTCGGTCTTGACGGTGATGACGGTGAGGGAGTGTCCGAGGATGTCGTGCAGGTCGCGGGCGAGTCGCGTCCGCTCGAGCTCGACGGCCATCCCCGCCTTCTCCTCCCGCGCGGTGACGAGCGACTCCTGCATGCGGGAGGAGAGCACCGAGCCCCACACGGCAAGTCCGACGATGACGATCCAGACGCCCATCGCGGGCGCCCACGGCAGCGGCAGGCCGATGGCGAATCCCGCGGCCGCGGCGGTGATCCCGCTGAAGACGACGGCCCACAGCCCCGCTCGGGTCGGGAGGAAGACGGCGCAGCCGCACGCGACATAGACCAGCCCGGACAGTCCGCCGGGGCCGCACACGACGGTCAGGAGCGCGGTGAGCGCGAGCATGCCGGCGAGCCACGCCGCGATGCCCGGCTGCCGCCATCCGGCATTCGCTCTCCACGCGAACCACCCGGTCAGGTAGCCCGCGACATACCAGGCGCAGAACGCGGCGACCACGATTGGCCCGAGCCAGCGCTGCCAGCCGCCGGCCTGCCACGACGCCTGGAGAGGGAAGGCGAGGAAGGCGAGGAAGAAGCAGGCGTAGAGCGTCCAGACCCGTTGCACGCCGCGCCGGCCCGGCTCCTCCGCCACGTCGGAGACGCCGGGCCCTGTGCCGGCCGCCATCTGTTCTGCACCCACCTCGTCACCGTATCCGCGGGCACCGACAGCGACGGGATCAGGCGTCCCAGCCGATGCGGCCCGTGCGGTCTCGGGCTCGGTCGTCGTCGCCTCGGGCTCGGACGTCGTCACTCCCGCTCACCGACCCGCCAGAAGCGCCACACCGCGACGGCGACGAAGGCCACGACCCAGAACGTCACGTTGAGCAGAGCCCAGCTGTCGAGGCCGGCGCCGCGCACCGCGTCGTGGACGAGCACGCGCGCCCCGAACATCGGCGTGACACTCCCGACCGTCTCCATGACCGAGCCGAGCTGCTTCAGCGGCACGAAGAGCCCCCCGAAGAAGCCGAAGAGACTGAGCAGCGGCCCCGCGACGCCCATCACGGCATCGCTGCGGAAGATGTAGCCCAGCGCGATCCCGAGCGCGGCGAAGAGCGCGGTGCCGACGAGCCAGGCGATCGCGAAGGTCGTCACGGCGGCGCTCAGGTCGAGCCGTGCGCCGGTGGCGAAGCCGACGGCGTAGGTGACGGCGACGACGAGCAGTCCGACGACGAGCGCGACGATCAGCTTGGAGCCGACGTAGGTCAGCGGCCGCAGGGGCGTGAGGCGCAGCTGGCGCGTCCAGCCCGAGCCGCGCTCGTCGCTCACCGTGCTCGCGACGCTGATCGCGGCCGTCATCGCGCCGAAGAGGGCCATCGTCGCCATGATGCTGCCGGCGACATTGCCGTGGGCGAGCTGCTCGCGCCCGTAGGCCGGGGCCGCGCCGAAGAGGAGGTAGAGCGCCGCCGGCATGACGGTCGAGAAGCCGACGGTCCACGGATTGCGCAGGGTGCGCAGCAGCTCGATCCGCAGGTAGGCCCAGGTGAGCCCGCCGGGTGGGCGAGCCCCTGGGTGCCGCGGCGCGAGGTCGGAGGGGAGGTGTGTGGAGGTCTGGAGGGTCATGCGGACGTCTCCTGCGTCGAGCGGTCGGTGGGGTGGGTCAGGGCGACGAAGGCGTCCTCGAGCGACTCGGCGTCGATTTCCAGGTCGCGCGCGTCGCGCCGCGTGAGGAGGTCGCGGGCGAGGGCGTCGGAGTCGGTCGACCGGACCTGGAGGGTGCTCCCGTGCCGCGCGAACGCCGTGACGCCGGGGACGGTGCGGATCGCCGCGTCGTGGGTGGGGTCGACCGTGGCGCGGACCCGACGCCCCGGCGACAGGGCCCGCAGTCGGGCGGGGGTGTCGTCGGCGACGATGCGGCCGGCGCCCATGAGGACGACGCGGTCGGCGATCGCGTCGGCCTCGGCGAGGTAGTGGGTCGCGAAGAGGATCGTGCGGCCGGAGCCCGCCTCGCCGCGGATCGCCTCCCAGAACTGCCGCCGCCCCTCGACGTCCATGCCGGTCGTCGGCTCGTCGAGCACGAGCAGGTCGGGGTCGGGCAGGAGGGCGAGCGCGAAGCGCAGGCGCTGCCGCTCACCCCCGGAGCAGGCGACGACGCGGCGGGTCAGCAGCCCCTGGATCCCGGCGGCTCGGGCCACGGCCTCGACGTCGTCGCGCCCGAAGAGGCTGGCGACGAGGGCGAGGGTCTCCCCGACGGTGAGCCGGGGCAGGAGCCCGCCGGTCTGCAGGACGGCGCCGACCCGGCCCGCGGCGGCGGCCTGCGCCGGGTCGAGGCCGAGGGTGCGCACCGACCCGGACGTCGGCGCGGTGAAGCCGAGGAGCATGTCGAGCGTCGTCGTCTTGCCCGCGCCGTTCGCGCCGAGGAGCGCGACGACCTCGCCGCGCCCGATGACCAGATCGATCCCGTCGACCGCGCGGATCGTGGGGTCGGCGGCGAGCCCGGCGTCCGTGCCGGTCGTGCCCTTCGTGACCGTCGTGCCGGTCGTGCCGGTCGTGCCCTTGGTGGCTCGGCGTCGTCGCCCGCGGTGAGTGAACGTCTTCGTCAGGCCGCGCAGTTCGACGGCCGGAGCGGCAGCGAGGTCGGCTGCTGCGGAGCGGTCCGTGGGTGCACGGCGATCGGCCGTGGGTCGGGTCGTGGTGTCCATGCCTCCCACCCTGTGGCGAGGCGGGCGCGCGGACCTGGGTCGGACCTCATGACCTGCCCGTGACGAATGTCAGGGCGGCGGCGCCCCGGCGCGCTCGGGGGTGGCGGGTGCGTGCGCGATGTCGTCGAGCCGCAGGGCGCTGACCAGGGCGACGATCGCGTCCGGCGTGCTCGCGCGAGGGTCGCCGGAGCGGCGCCCGTCGCCCTCTCCGGAGGAGGGCAGCAGGATCGGATCCGGCATCGTCGTCAGCCCGCCCTCGGTGTCGTGGACCGACCACCAATAGCTCAGGTGCGACAGCGGGAAGCAGCGCCGGAGGGTCGCCCACAGGCCGGGGCCGCTCACCCGCACCGGCACGTCGCGCACGCCGGGTCCGAATCCGGGCACGACCGCCCCGGCGAAGAGATCCCCGTGCAGCAGCCCGGAGGCGGGCAGGTGGAGGTTCGTCCACCGCGTCGGCCCGAAGGGCGCGGCGGTGTGCCCCACCTTGAGCCGCCGCTGGCCGCCGGGCACCCGATAGCTGCGGGTGTAGAACCGCGAATCCTCGAGTTCGTCGTGGATCGGCGGGCACCGGGGCACCTCCTTGAGGCCTTGCAGGTCCGCCAGGTGCAGGCCGCGTCGGCCGCCGAACGCGACGTCCGGCTCGTCGAGCAGCATCGGGGCGTAGGTGAGCGGCGAGCCGAGCGACACGAAATCCGTGATGAGCCAGGGGATCCCGTCGGCGCGGCCGGCGCGCCAGAGCGCGAACTGGGCCTCCTGGTAGGCATCGAGCGCCGCGGCGGAGAAGGGCCCGCTGCGTCGTACGCCGAGGCGCAGCGAGCGGCGTGCCCGGGCCACCTCGGGCGATTCGTCGGCGCGGGTCCACGACGGTGAGCCGGCGCGGCCGTCGGGCCGACCGCGATCCGACTCGGCATGGGCCCTCGTGACGCGCGAGGGTCCGCGCAGCTGCGGGCCGGCCGGCCCGCCGGGGTCGAGCCGGTCGGCGGCCGCGTCGAAGACCTCGATGTGTCCCTGATCGCCCGCGAGCTGCGGATCGGGGTGGCGCATCTCGTCCCACAGCGCGCGGAGCAGGTCGAAGCCGATGACCGACCCGAGGGAGTGCCCGACGACGATGATCCGCCGATAGCGCCCGCTGGCGTGCAGGCGCCGGAGCAGCTCGAGGCCCTCGCTGCGGATCGCCTGGCGCGAGGCGATATTCGCCGGCCGGGGCGTGAGATAGCGGACCGCGTCGGAGAGGTAGGCGCGCAGGAACCGGCCGAGCACCGCCCCGAGCGCCCCGAGCACGGCCGCGGCCACGACCTGCCAGCTCGCGAGCCGCGCGACGAGACCCGACCAGCCTCCGTCGAGATAGGCGCCGACGACGGCCCAGCCGAGCAGGCCGACGGCGGCGGCGACGAGGACCTGGAAGGTGACGACCGCCATCCGCGCCCCGCCCCGGCGGCGCCACCAGTCGCGCCGCAGGAGCAGCCGCAGATACCAGGAGACCGTCGTGCGCCAGTCGCCGTCGGGGGCGAGGTGAGCCCAGTAGAGCTCGAAGTACTCGGTGTGGGCCTGCCGCTGCGCGGTCGGCGGCTCGCTGAGGCGCCGCAGCTCCGCGGAGTCGGTGATCCGATCCGGGCTGGAGAAGAGTCGATGCAGTCCCATGCCCTGGGTGAACGAGCGCAGCGATCGCATCGGCGGCTGGTCCCCGACCCCGTGGATGAAGACGACCGCCTGCCGCGGCTCCCCGCCGGAGCCGCCTGAGGCATCGCCGGAGCCATCGTGCGAGCCTGCGCCGGGCGCAGCGTCGGACCGGGCGCACGTGGGCGTCGTCGCCCTGATTCGCTGGTGTCGCACCGCATCTCCTCTGCACAGCCCGGTCGGTCAGCAGGTAGCGCCGAGGCTAGCGGTCACCTCCGACAAGGCCGGCGCGCCGACGCCCTGGGCGCGTCGTCGCCGCGGCGAGGACGCAGGGCGGGACTGGTCACCGACCCCGGCGCAACCAGGCCCACGGCCAGGCCCGGCGCACCTGCGGCGGCGGCGCGGACGGCTCAGGCCGATCGCGCGCGGCGGCCTCGTCGCGCTGCCGGCGTAGCTCCTCCCAGCGCGCGACCATCTCCTCGACGTCGACGCGCGGGGCGACGAAGGGCACGGAGCGCCCGAAGACGGGCCGGAGGCGGTCCTGCACGACCCGCCGGTTGTAGTCGCGCAGCACCTCGCGCACCCCCTCGGCCGTCCCGACGTCGAGGAGGGACTCGGGGAATCCGGCGTGCTCGGCGCGCAACTGCAGGACCGGCGGCATCGAGGCCGACGCGTCGAGCCCCTCGCGGTCGAGATAGCGCTTGACCCACCAGTCGGGATCGTCGGGGTCGCCGAGGTCCAGGGGCTTGCCGTGGCCGGTGAGTCCGCTGAACTCGCCGCGCTCGCCCGCCTCCCGGCTCGGCCGTCCGGCCCAGGCTTCGTGCGGGCTCGCTCCGCCGTGGTGCGCCCGGCGACCTGAGGCGTCAGGAGCCTTGTCGGTGGTCGCCCGTATCGTGTCGCCCGTTCGGCGAGCCGGGAGTTCCACGACCGGAGCGCGTGCCGGACCCGGTGTCGAACGACGCAGGACGCAGTGGATGAGAAGACGCAGTGGATGAGAAGGCGAGTGATGACGCGCGAGGAAGGGGCCACGTCCGTGGCGAGACCGTCTGCCCACGTAGCCACACCCGTCGGGGCGCTGCTCATCGCTGCCGTCATCGCGGCGGCTGCCCTGCTGCGCGCTCCGATCACGGCAGTGCCGCCCTCGCTCGGCACGATCAGCGCCGACCTGCACCTGAGCCATGCAGCCGCGGGGGCGACGACGTCGTTGCCGCTCGTGTGCTTCGGCATCTTCGCCTTCGTCGCGCCGCTGCTCGTCGCCCGCTTCGGCCTCGAGCGGACGATGCTCGGTCTGCTCGTACCCCTGCTCCTGGGAATCGTGCTGCGCAGCGCCGGCTCGGTCGCCGCCTTCTTCGCCGGAGCCGTGCTCGTCGGCGTCGGCATCGCGATCGGCAACGTCATCCTCCCCGCCCTGATCCGCGCGCGCTTCCCCACCAAGGTCGCGCTCATGATGGGCGTCTACGTCTCGGTCCTGCAGATCAGCGGCGCGGTCGGCTCGGCGGTCACCGTGCCGCTGGAGGAGCAGGCAGGCTGGGGCTGGGGCCCAGCGCTCGCGATCTGGGCCGCCCCGGTGGCGCTGGTCCTGCTGCTCTGGCTGTTCGTCGTCCGACGCGCGCCGCGCACCGGCGACGCGCGGCCCCCGGTGGGGCTCGGGCACGTCGCGCGCCGCGGGATGCCGTGGGCCATCACCGGCTTCATGGCCCTGCAGGCGGCGGTCTTCTACAGCCTGCTCACGTGGCTGCCCGAGCAGCTCGTCGACCAAGGCCTCTCGGCCGCGAGCGCTGGGGCGATCCTCGGCCTCTACAGCCTCCTGGGGCTGCCGGGTGCCTTCCTCGCGCCGCACTTCGCGACGGGGCGGCACGCGCGCCGGTTCATCGTCGGCGCGTACGGGCTTCAGGTGCTCGTCATGTTTCTCTTCGGCTTCGGCCCGGTGGCCGCGACGATCGCGGCGCTCGTCTGCGGCGTGTGTCAGGGCGCGGGCTTCTCGATCGCCCTGACGTTTATCGCCGACCAGCCCGACGCCCATGACGTCCCGGCGATCTCCGCCCTGGCTCAAGGTGTCGGCTACCTGCTCGCCTCCCTCGGGCCGATCACCGTCGGGGCGGTCTACGCCGCGACGTCGGGTTGGTTCGCGCCGAATGTGCTCGTCGCCGCGATGGTCGTCGCCCTCATCGTGCTCGGGAGCGCGATCGGCCGCCGGATCCACCGCATGCACGTCCCCGAGCACCTCGCCCCGCAGTGACGGCCCCGGGCGCCGCGGGCGCGAGGTAGTCGGCATAGGGCACGCGACTGGGGCATCGGGTTGGGTGCAACGGACTGGGTGCAACGGACCTGGTGTGGTGAGGGTCCGGGCCCGTCCGGCCTTAGCGTCGGGAGTGACACCCGGGCCGGCGGCGAGGTGCCCGCGAGCCGGCCCGACACTCCCGCGAGCCTGTCCCGCGACTTCTGTGCGATCGGTGCGGGTATGGTGTTCGTGCAGGTAGGCAGGGGTGTAGACAGATCGCCCACCCTCCTGTGGAGATCGCCAGGCGAGACAGAGACGAAGGATCGATCATGCCGACGACATCCCCAGCAGCCTCCGGCCGACGGGGCCCCGACCGAGCGACACGGGCCACCGGTCGCATCCCGAGCGCCGATCGCCTCCGCGGTCTGGCGCACCCGATGCGGATGCGGCTGCTCGCGGCCCTGCGCGCCGACGGCCCCTCGACGGCCACGGCGCTCGCGCACCGGCTCGACCTGAATTCCGGGGCGACGAGCTACCACCTGCGCCAGCTCGCGACGTACGGCTTCATCGTCGAGGCGGCCGAGATGGGCAACCGTCGCGACCGCTTCTGGCTCATCGACCCGGCGCAGGAGGAGCTGCCGACGACGAGCCGCGAGGGCCGCGCCGCGCACCTGCAGGCCCGCCTCGTCGAGCAGGCCGAAGCGGCCCAGTCCGCCGTCGAGAGTCACGCCGAGGTGCCGGCCGCGTGGAGCCAGGCGACGAGCTTCGAGGCCCACGAGCTCGACCTGACCCCCGCGCAGGCGAGCGCGCTCCTGACCAAGATCCGCGCCGCCATCGACGAGGCCGCCGCGTCTGCGGGCTCGACGTCCGCGCCCGCCCCCGCCAAGGGCGCGAAGGCGGCCAAGGGCGGCCAGTCCCGCCCCTTCGTCGTCCAGGTCCAGGGCTTCCTGCGCGCCGACGAGAGCTGACCGAGCGCGCCGATCCCGGTTGGTCCGCCCGGGAGCAGGGCCGGACGTGTGTCGTGAGCTGCTCAGATGTCCTTGGCCGCCGCGAGACGCTCGGCGGTGAGCCGCTCGGCGACCCGGCCGGGCGCCTCGTCGGACTCCTGGGCGTTGCGCAGCAGGTGGGTGACGCGCTCGCCGATCCGGTCGACGTCCTCGGCGAGGCGCTCCTCGTCCCAGCCCATCGCGCGGGCGTGCTCGTGGATCACGCCGCCGGCGTTCGCGACGTAGTCCGGCACGACGGTGATCCCCGCCTCGTGGAGCCGGTCGCCGACCTCCGCGGAGTCGAGCACGTCGTTCGCCGCGCCCGCGACGAGACGGCACTGGAGCCGGTCGACGGCGTCGTCGGTCAGGACGCGGGCGACGGCGCACGGCGCGAAGATGTCGCAGCGCGCGAACGGCGCGTCATCCGGATCGATGGCCAGCCCGTCGAGGGACTCGGCGAGTCGAGACGCCCGCGCGCTGTCGATGTCGCTGATGAGCACCCGCGCCCCGTCGGCCGCGACGAGCCGCGCGAGCTCGGCGCCCACACTGCCGGCGCCCTGGATCGAGATCCGCACCCCCGACAGGTCGTCCGTTCCCAGCGTGTGGGCCGCCCCGGCCCGCAGTGCCGCGTAGACCCCACGTGCCGTCCAGGGGCCGGGCGAGTGCTGGGCGCAGTAGACGGTGACGCCCTGCTCCCCGATCGTGCTCATGTCGGCCAGCGTCGTGCCCATGTCGACGCCCGGGATGTAGAGCTCCGGGCTGCGCGCGATGAACTCGCCGAAGGCCGCGAAGAGCCGCTCCCGGGCGGCGCCCTCGGGGATCGAGCCGTCGAGGAGGATGACCGACTTCGCCCCGCCGTAGGGCAGTTCGGCCAGCGCGTGCTTGCGGGTCATCGCCGCGGCGAGACGTTGCGCCTCGACGATCGCGGCCTGCGCGCTCGGATACTCCGCGAGGCGGACGCCACCGAATCCGGGGCCGAGGGTCGTGTCGTCGATCGCGATGACCGCACGCAAGCCTGTGGCCTTGTCGTGGCACGTGATGATCTGCTCGCTCGTCCAGGGGTCGAGCTCTGCCGGGCGGATGTCGTGCATGTGCGGCCCCTCTGGTCGCCGGCGCGTCGCGCTCGGAGCGGGCGCGACCTGCCGGTGCTGGCGGTCGGTGCGGCGGTGTGCCTGTCGAGATCGTGTCACCTCTGGCCGTGTCATCGTCGCCGGGTCGGCGCGGGTTACGGCCTCGCTGCGCGAGAGTGACCCTGACCTGCGGCGCGACGCACGTACGTGGCCGCACTTACGCGGAGTATCGCCCGCCTGAGCCTTGGAGCTGACCGTGGCGGGTCGTGATCGCCCCCACGAGGGACTCGACGGCGGTGCTCAGTTGCTGCGGCGACCAGTGCTCGGGATGGGTCACGCCCTGGAGGGAGAGGGCGTCGACGGTGAGG
>RRZU012174448.1_pt1 | contig 18417 bp, 13 predicted proteins | sample 2165561 | NCBI WGS metagenome assembly RRZU01 (sample SAMN10456909, study PRJNA506462) | wastewater metagenome | isolation source: wastewater sludge | place: USA: Moscow, Idaho | reverse complement strand
CTGGCTCCCCAGATCATGCGACGGGCGACAAAGTGGCGTAGCGGTGGCAGCAGGTCAAGGGTCAGCAGCCCCAGCCCACGCACCACCCGCAGTGGCCCCAGATCGTTGGAAAAGAGGCGGACCAGGCCATCGGTAAACGCCATGCTAGCGCTGCGGTCGATGCGCCGGCGTCGGGCGTAGGTGGCCAGGGTGCTTGCCTCGCCGGCGTCGCTGCTGATGTTGGTGCGCAAGGTTTCGGCCAGTTCCCAGGCATCACGCAGGCCGAGGTTGAAGCCCTGTCCGGAGACCGGGTGCAGGCTTTGCGCGGCATTGCCGATCCACACCTGTCGGGGAGCGCTGAGCTGTTGGCGGATGCGCAGCGCGAGCGGAAAGCTGGCGCGTGAGCCGCTGCCTACGAAATCGACGTGACCGCCAAAGGGTGCGCGCAGGGCAGCGAGAAAGTGTTCTTCGTCGAGCTGAAGCAACTCGCTGGCCTTTTCGGGCGGCACGCTGAACACCACTGCGTAGTCCTGACCCAAGGGTAGCAAGGCGAGAGGGCCGTCAGGAGTGAAACGTTCCCATGCCCGACGAACGTGCGCAGCGAACGGGCGGACTTCGGCAACGACGGCATGCTGCCGGTAATCGTACACCCTGACGTCGGGATCGTTGCCGGGAGTGCCCTCGGCATGGACGACGAGGCGTGCAGAGATGCAGCGCGGGCCGCCGTCGCTACCACCGTCCAGCGTGATCTCGGCGGCTTCCCTAGCGAGGCGGATGGCGATGACTGCGCATTCGTTCAGTAGCCGTGAAGATTCGATGCGGGCATCCAGGTTGGCCGCCAGATCACGGTAACGCATCACGTAGCCCAGTGCTGGAATGTCGTAGTCCGCCGCGTCGATGAGCGTGCGGCCAAAGCCGCTGCGTTGCGAGACGTGGATGGTCTCGATCGGCGTGCCGGCGTTGACATTCCATGCTCCGAGGTTTTCGAGAAGTTGCCTGGTTCCGTACGATAGAGCCAGCGCCCGCGGGTCACTGGCCCAGGCGCCGCGCCGGCGGCTGTCGATCAGCAACACACTGAACGGGCCACCGGCCAGCGCCAGCGCCAGCGTCATGCCGACCGGACCGGCGCCGACGATGGCAATATCGACCGCATCGATGGTCTCAGTCATGGCGCATCACTTCTTCGATTTCGGCGACCGATTTTGGCGCACTGCTGTAGACCATGCAGCCGTCGGTAGTCAGCAGCAGATCGTCTTCGATGCGCACACCGATGCCATGCAGAGATTTCGGGACATTCGCTGCGGGACGCAGGTACAGGCCGGGTTCGACGGTCAGGGTCATGCCTGCACTCAGTCTCACCCAGTCCTCTTCCGCAGTGCTCTTGCGGTACTCGCCGACGTCGTGGACGTCGAGACCCAGCCAGTGGCCGGTACGGTGCATATACCAGGGTTTGTACGCGGCACTCTCGATGGCGCCGTCGACACTGCCGGTGAGCAGCTTGAGGTCGATCAGGCCTTGTGTGAGAACGCGCAGCGCCGCCTGGTGATAATCCATGAACGATACCCCGGGACGCACCGCGGCAATCGCTGCCTGCTGGGCGGCGAGGACGATTTCGTAAACTTCGCGTTGCGCCGCGCTGAAGCGACCGCTGACCGGGAAGGTCCGGGTAATGTCAGATGCGTACCCGGAAAGCTCGCAACCAGCATCGATCAGTACCAGCGAATGCGCGGCCAGCAAGCGGTTGTTTTCGACATAGTGGAGGATGCAGGCATTGCTTCCGCCGGCGACGATCGGGGTGTAGGCGTGTCCGTCGGCACCGCGGCGGCGGAATTCGTAGCTCAGTTCGGCTTCCAGTTCGTATTCCGCCATGCCTGGCCGGCAGGCGCGCATGGCGCAGGCGTGGCCGGCCGAAGCGATGTCGGCGGCGCGGCGCATGCAGTCGATTTCGTGGGCGTCCTTGATCAGTCGCATCTGGTCGAGCAAGTTGCGCAGATCACGGATTTCGCCGGGTGCGCGTGTGCCGCTGCGACTCTCGGCGCGAACCGAATTCAGAGCATTGGCAATGCGGCGGTCCCAATCGGCGTCGTGGCCGAGCGAGTGCCAGAGGACGCTACGGTTGGCGATCAACTCGGGCAGTTTCTGTTCGAGACTGGCAATCGGATGCGCTTCGGAAAAGCCGAAGGCCTCGGCAGCGGTTTGTGGTCCGTAGCGGAAGCCGTCCCAGACTTCGCGCTCATCGTTCTTCTCGCGGCAGAAGAGGATCGACCGGGCTTGCTTGCCGCCAAGCAGCACGATCACTGCCTCGGGCTCGGGAAAGCCGCTCAGATACCAGAAATAGCTGTCGAAACGATACGGGTAATGCGCATCGCGGTTGCGCAGACGCTCGGGTGCGGTGGGAATGACGGCGACGCCATCACCGAGGCGAGCCAGAAGCTGCTGGCGGCGATCAGAGTAGGGTTGGTGATGCATGCGCTTCTGCAAGCTCCATATCGAGTTCGGCGAGACGTTCGCGGGTGCCGACGTCGACCCAGCGGCCGTGGTGTCGTTCGCCGCGGAGGATTCCCCGGGCAATGCCGTCATCGAGCAGCGGGCGTAGCTTCATCGCCGCGCCGGCGGGGACGGCGGCAAAGAAATCCGGCCAGAAGACACCAATGCCGGCGTAGGTCAGGGCATCTCCGGGCGTGTCGGCAGCACTCAGCAAGGTCTCACCGGCGAGGCGGAAATCGCCCTCGGGGTGGTGCGGCGGGTTGTCGACCAGCAGCAGGTGGGCACGGCACTGGTCGAGCGCTTGCGCCGCCAGGTGGGCGCGAGCGAAATCCCAGTCACACCAGATGTCGCCGTTGACTACCAGAAACGGTTGTTCACCGAGCAGTGGCAGTGCGGCGGCGATGCCGCCAGCGGTTTCCAGGGCTCCGGCTGGTTCGCGCGAGTAAGCGATGCTGAGGCCAAAGGCGCTGCCGTCGCCGAGCGCCGCTTCGATTTGCTCGCCTAGGTGGGCGTGGTTGATCACCACCTCGCGCCAGCCGGCTGCCGCCAGGCGGTGCAGGTGCCAGACGATCAGCGCCTTGCCACCGGCACGCAGCAGTGGTTTTGGCGTCGTGTCGGTGAGTGGCCGCAGGCGCTCACCGCGACCGGCAGCGAGAATCATCGCTTTCATCAGAAGGTGTAAGCGACGTCGGCTGTTCGCTTCTCGAGCGTGTCGAGCAGGCGCGCGAGAGCTCGCAATTCGCCATAGCGCTCGCAGGCTCGGCGTAGATGGCGCATCACCAGCGGCATGTCCTTGAGGTAATCCTGCTTGCCGTCACGGTGGCAGAGGCGGGCGAAAATACCCAGCACCTTGAGCTGGCGCTGTGCGCCCATCCATTCGTAGTCGCGGTAGAAGTCATGGAAGTCGGCGTGCACCGGCAGCCCGGCCTGGCGCGCTGCTTCCCAGTAGCGGATCAGGAAATCGAGTTCCTGTTCTTCTGGCCACTCGATGTAGGCGTCGCGATAGAGCGAGACGAGATCGTAGGTCACCGGACCATGGACGGCATCCTGGAAGTCCAGGATGCCTGGGTTGGCCGGGAAACTTCCGCCAATGACCATCAGATTGCGCGAATGGTAGTCGCGATGGACGAAAACCTGTGGCTGTCGCAGATTGTTGGCGAGCAGCGCGGCAAAAACTGCGTCAAGCGTGCTCTGCATTCCGGCATCCAGGGTCAGGCCAAGATGCCGGCCCAGATACCATTCGGGAAAGAGCGCGAGTTCGCGGCTGAGCAGGCTGTGGTCATACTCGGGAAGGACTCCGGGCCGGCTGGCCAACTGTATCGCCACGAGAGCGCTGTTGGCGTCGCGATAGAGTTGGGGCGCTGTCTTCCTGTCCTGCAGGGCGCTCAGGTAGGTGGTACTGCCGAGGTCAGAAAGCAGCAGAAAACCCTGCGCAAGATCGTGGGCGATGACTTCGGGGACATGTGCACCCGCCTCGTGAAACAGCGAAGCGATATGCACGAAGGGATGGCAGTCTTCTTTTTCGGGCGGCGCGTCCATGACGATCCGCGTGCTCTGATCCGGCAGCGTGACGCGAAAGTAGCGCCTGAAGCTGGCGTCGGCCGAGGCGGGTTCGATACGGATCTCGGCGACAGGGAATTCCGGTTCGAAAAGGGTTTGCACCCAGTCACGGAGCAATGCAGTACGCGGCATGCCGTTTCTCCTTGGCGTGGAAGTGTCGCGTCAGCGACTCACGAATCTTCCCTCGACAATGGCAGAGGGCTTGGGGGTTGGGGGTAGGATAAAGGCATGAATTTCGTGATTGCAGGGTGCCTGGAAAAATCATGTCCGTTGGACGATGATGTTAAAATGAATGGATTTTATCATCCGATCGGTGCCGCAAAGCGCCTTCCGAAAGAACAACCTGACGTATCCTTTACCGACCACTCCGGAATGACCTTTCCTTCTCGGCGCAAGCCGCTGACCCTGATCTTCTGCTGCAGTGTGGTCGGCACACTTGCTGCAAGCTTTGCTGGCCAGGTACGGGGGCAGAGTTCGGTACCGTTCCGGGTCGATCCAGTCCTGCTCGGTTTGCCGCCGGTGAAGCCGGTTGCCAGACCGGTCGCGGTACCTTCTGACCCGCCTGCTGCAGAGGCCAGGTCTGTGCAGGCACCAGTAGTCGAGACACGGCCGATGCCGGAACCTCCTGCCCCGACGCCGCAGGCCGAGGCCGAACTGCGCAAGTCGCCGGAAGAAAGAGCCGCCGCGAACGTCCCGGTTGCGGCAGAGATCGCTTCGCCAGTGGACAGTGCGCCGACGACGGCGGCGAAGCCTCTCGTGTCTGCGGTGCCCTCGCGAGCCGGGTCCTCACGCCTTGCTTCCTCGCCGGCTGAGCCGGTGCCCGAGGCTGGATCGCTGTCATTACGGATGGCACCGGAGATGCTGCCGCCAGCGTCGGAGAGCAAGGTGCCACGACCGGTTTTCCTGAGCGCCCAGCGAATCTCGGGTGTCGTGGACCGCGAGGTGGTGGCCGAAGAGAACGCGGAATTGCGCAAGGTCGGCACGGTGTTGACTGCTGACCGCCTGACCTACTGGCCGGTTGACGACGAGGTCGAGGCCATCGGGAATGTGCGCATCGAACAAGGTGAAGACCTCATTTCCGGTCCGAAGGCGCGTCTGAAAATCGCGGATCAGGTCGGTTTCTTCGACCAGGCTTCGTACTTCGTCAAACGGCAGGCTGCGACGGCGACGCCGGCCGGCAAGAAATCGCCTTCGCCCTGGGCTGAGGTGCAGGACGAATCGGAGACCGGTTTCGCCGCACCGCGCGTGCTCGGCATCAAGCCCGGGCAGACCAAGCTGAAGAGTCCAGCAAAGCCGGCAAACGAGTTGACGGAGGCGCGTGGTGAGGCTGAGCGCATCGATCTCGAAGGGGAAAATCAGTATCGTATGACCTCTGCCACCTACACGACCTGCAAGCCGGGCAACGACGACTGGTATCTCAGTTTTGCCGAGTTGAAGCTCGACTACGATAATGATGTGGGCAGCGGTGACGACGCCACGGTGCACTTTCTCGGGGTGCCGATCCTGCATTCCCCGTGGGCCTCCTTTTCGCTGAACAACGAACGAAAGTCCGGTTTTCTGATCCCGCGCTATGGATCGAGCAGTGATAGCGGCTTCGAGTTCGTCCTGCCGTACTACTGGAACATCGCGCCAAACATGGACGCGACAGTCGAGTCCCGGATTCTCAGCAAACGCGGCTTTCAGCTCGGCACCGACTTTCGCTATCTCAACGCGGCGTATGGTGGAACGTATCGCGGCGAGGCGCTGGCCGAATACCTCCCGGACGACCGGAAGACGAACACTGACCGCTGGGGCGTGGTGCTGAATCACAACCAGACCCTGGCCAACGGGTTCTCCGGGACGATCAATTACACCAAGGTTTCGGACAACAACTACTACACCGATCTCTCCAGTCAAATCACCAGTACCTCGAAGACACAGCTCCTGCAGCAGGGGGTACTGAATTACGGTGGTGGTGGTTGGTGGAACGCGACTGCCAATCTGCAGTCTTTCCAGACGCTGCAGCCCGACCCGAAGAATCCGGTGGCCAAGCCGTATCGCTTGTTGCCGCAGATTACGGTGAACGCGAGACAGCCGGATCTGTTCTCCACCGACAGCGCTTTCTTCGGGCAATACACTGCTTTCGTTCACCCCGACGCAGACAAGGTTGAAGGGCAGCGGATCGTGTTGCAGCCGCAGGTGTCATTACCCTACATTACTCCGGGGTGGTATGTAATCCCGCGCCTGGGGGTCAACTTTACCGAGTACTCACTATCTTATCCGACATCGGCAACGGTTCTTCCCACTTCGATCAGTCGCACCTTGCCGATTGTCAGCGTCGATTCCGGGATGACTTTCGAGCGATCGAGCAACTGGTTCGGTCGTGACTATACCCAGACGCTGGAGCCGCGCTTGTTCTACCTGAGCATCCCATACCAGAACCAGAACAACATCCCGGTTTTCGACACCGCTCTTGCCGACTTCAATTTTGCGCAGATATTTGCCGACAACCAGTTTTCCGGCTGGGATCGCATCAATAACGCCAACCAATTGACCGCTGCAGTGGCTTCCCGTCTCGTCGATCCATCTTCCGGGAGCGAAATCATGCGGGCGATGGTTGGCGAAGTCTTCTATTTTGCCGACAACCGGGTCGTCCTGCCGGGAACGCAGGCCAGGACGAGCGACCGCAAATGGGACAAGTCCGATTTGCTGGCTGCATTCAGTGGCCAGTTGTTGCCACGCCTGTACGCTGACGCTGCCGTGCAGTACGATATCAACGATCAGCGCTTCCAGCGTTATTCGCTGGGTACGCGTTATCTGCCGGGGCCTGGCAAGGTGCTGAATGCCGGTTACCGTTACAATGTCGATGCAGCGACGCCGATCAAGGAGTTCGACATTTCCGGGCAATGGCCGATCAACGCTCGCTGGCAGGCGGTCGGTCGCTACAATTATTCGTTGATCAATTCCACCCCGGTCGAGATCATTGGCGGGCTGGAGTACCACGCGGGTTGCTGGGTGCTGCGTACGGTGGCCCATCGTATCCAGACAACCCAGGCCGATTCGACCACGCAGTTCTTCGTGCAACTCGACTTGACTGGTTTGTCGAGCATCGGCACGAATCCGCTGACTGTTCTCCAGCGCAGGGTTCCCGGATACGCTGTGGGTCAACCGGCAACTGATCCAGCTTTGGCTGAATGGTAGGTGTAGAGATGATTATTCTGTTTCGCAGCGTGCTTCTGGCCACCTGCCTGGTTGGATTGGCAATGGCACAGACTCGGACACCTGGCCAGCCGATCGCAGTCGACCGTATCGTTGCGGTGGTCAATGACGAAGTAATCACGCAGCACGAACTGCGTTCGCGCCTCGACTCCGCGCTGGGTCAGTTGCAGCGGCAGGGCATGTCGCCGCCACCGCGCAATGTGCTCGAAAAGCAGATGCTCGAACGTCTGGTGATGGACAAGGTGCAGTTGCAGCAGGCACGCGACATGGGCTTGCGCATTGACGATACGCAACTTGAGCAGGCGCTGCAGCGTATTGCTGCCGGCAACAATTTTTCGCTCGCCCAGTTCCGGGCGGCACTGGAAAGGGACGGGATAACGTTTGCGAGTTTTCGTGAAGAGATTCGCGCGGAAATGACGATTGCCCGCCTGCGCGAGCGCGAGGTGGAGAGCAAGATCTTCATCTCCGACGGTGAAGTGGACAACTACCTCGCCGGTGCGTCCGGGCAGGGAGGTGCCGGGGAAGAGTATCAGCTGGCGCATATTCTGCTGCGAGCGCCTGAGTCGGCAAGTCCAGAGCAGATTCAGAAGCTGCGTGCCAAAGCCGAGCAGGTACTCGACCGTTCAAACAAGGGCGAGGATTTTGCGCAACTCGCGGCTGCCTATTCGGATGCTCCGGACGGCATGAAGGGAGGCAATCTCGGTTGGCGTTCGCTGGATCGCCTGCCCACGATGTTTGCCGAGGCAAGTCTCAAGCTCAAGGCAGGTGAGGTGTCGCCGGTGCTGCGCAGTTCGAACGGCTTCCATCTGATCAAGCTCCTGGCCAAACGCGGCGGCGGTGCAGCACAGGCGGTCGAGCAGACGCACGCGCGGCACATCCTGATCAAGGTCAACGAAGTCGTCTCGGAGTCGGAGGCCCGGCACAAGCTGGAGGGTTTGCAGGCGCGGATCAGGCACGGTGAAAGCTTTGCCGAGCTGGCCAGGCTTTTCTCGCAGGATGGGTCGGCTTCCAAAGGCGGCGATCTTGGCTGGATCTACCCTGGCGACACCGTCCCGGAGTTCGAGCGGGCAATGAATCTCCTCACGCCGGGTGAACTCAGTCAACCGGTCCAGTCGCCTTTCGGTTTTCACCTGATCGAAGTGCTCGAGCGCCGTGTCCAGGACGTGTCGAGTGAGCGGCAACGCGCGGCGGCGCGTCAGACGCTGCGTGAACGCAAGCGCGACGAGGCCTACCAGGACTGGCTACGCCAGGCACGCGACCGGGCGTATGTGGAAATTCGCCTGGAGGAAGGCTGAGCGTATGGGGTTCTTGCCAGCGATTGCCGTCACGGCCGGCGAACCGGCCGGAGTCGGTCCCGAGATCTGCCTGCGCCTGCTTGAGCGCGCGCGCCAACGGCCGTTTCCCGCACGCATCGTCGTCCTCGCGGATCGTTCTCTGCTCGCGGCGAGAGCGGCAGCGCTGGACCTGCCCGACCGCTTGCGTGACTGGGATCCGTCGCTGCCGCCGCGGGCGGGTACGCTGGACGTTCTCCACCTACCCCTGGCGGCCGAAGTCCATCCCGGCCGCTTGGCTCCAGCCAATTCGCCGTACGTGCTGGCGCTGCTCGACCGCGCGCTCGCCGGATGCCTGTCCGGAGAATTTGCCGCGATGGTCACCGCGCCGGTGCACAAGGGGGTGATCAACGATGCCGGAATTCCTTTCACCGGCCATACCGAATACCTGGCCGAGCGGACGGGCACGCGCCGGGTGGTGATGATGTTGGCCGGTGGCGGTCTGCGCGTGGCGCTGGTGACGACGCATCTGCCGCTCAGGGATGTGCCGGCCGCCGTGACCGACGCCGCCGTTGCAGAAACGCTGCGCATCCTGCATCGCGAGATGGGGAGCAAGTACGGCATCGCCCGACCGCGCATCCTGGTTGCCGGGCTGAATCCGCATGCTGGCGAAGGCGGCTACCTGGGCCGCGAAGAAATCGACGTGATCATCCCGGTGCTCGACAGGCTGCGAGCCGAAGAAGGCATGACACTGCTCGGGCCGCTACCGGCCGACACGATGTTTTCACCGCCGGTGCTGGCACGCGGCGACTGCGTTCTGGCGATGTACCACGACCAGGGGCTGACGGCGCTCAAGTACGCGAGTTTTGGTCATGGCGTCAACGTCACTCTGGGTCTGCCGATCATCCGCACTTCGGTTGATCATGGCACCGCGCTCGAACTCGCGGGCAGCGGGCAAGCGGATCCCGGCAGCCTGTTGGTGGCCATCGAGCAGGCAATCGAGATGGTGGAACGAGCCCGCAGCAAGGGCTGATCGGATGAGACCACATGTCGCGCGCAAGCGCTTTGGCCAGAATTTTCTGGTCGATCAGCAGCTCATCGCCGACATCGTCCATCTGCTGGCGGTGCAGCGGGACGACCTGCTGGTCGAGATCGGTCCCGGGCTGGGCGCCTTGACCGGCCCGCTCTTGCGGCGGCTCGACCATCTGCATGTGGTCGAGATCGATCGCGATATCGTCGCCCGGCTGCGGCAGGCGTATGCGCCCGGGAAGCTGACGGTGCACGCAGGCGATGCGCTGGTTTTCGCTTTCGGTGAGTTGGCCAACACCGCAGGTACTGGCCTGCGCATCGTCGGCAATCTCCCTTACAACATTTCGACGCCGCTCCTGTTTCATCTTGCCGGCTTTGGCAACTGCGTGCGCGATATGCACTTCATGCTGCAGAAGGAAGTCGTCGAGCGCATGGTCGCGGCACCCGGCAGTGGCGAATTCGGGCGCCTGTCGGTGATGCTGCAGTACCGATTCGTGATGGACAGGCTGCTTGATGTTCCGCCAGAGGCATTCAATCCCGTGCCAAAGGTACATTCGGCAGTCGTGCGTCTGATTCCGCGTCCAGCAGCAGCATTGTCGGCGATCGACGCCCCCCTGTTCGCCAAGCTGGTGTCGGCGGCCTTCGCACAGCGGCGCAAGATGCTGCGCAACAGTCTCAGTGGCCTGGTTGACGATTCCCTGCTGGCAGTACTTGGCATTTCACCAGCCTGTCGGGCCGAGGACCTGTCGGTTGACGACTACATTCGCCTGGCCAACAGCCTCAAGATAGAGCGCCAGTAGCGCGTGCGGCAGCTATTCCTGAGTGGCGGGCATCAGTCGGCCAATTCAACGGTTACCGGTGCGTGGTCCGACGGCCGTTCGAGTTTGCGTACTTCCCGGCTGATTGCGGCGGCCCTGCAGCGATCGGCGAGGGGTCTGGACAGCAGGATGTGGTCGATCCGCAGCCCCCGGTTTTTCTGAAAAGCGAGCATCCTGTAGTCCCACCACGAGAAACTCTTGTCGGCTTGGGCGAAGAGGCGAAAGCTGTCGGTCAGTCCGAGATTCAGCAAACGCTGTAAAGCGGCACGTTCCGGCTCCGAACACAGGATTTGCCCGGCCCACGCGATCGGGTCGTACACGTCCCGGTCATCCGGTGCAATGTTGAAATCGCCAGCCAGGACGAGTTGTGGATTGGCGTCGAGTTTTTCGGTGATCCACCTGGCGAGTGCATCCAGCCACTCGAGCTTGTAAGCATACTTGTCACTGCCAATGGCTTGTCCATTCGGGACGTAGGCGCAGACCACACAAATGCCGCCGATGGTTGCGCTAAGCAGGCGCTTCTGCTCATCAGGATAGAGCGGATTGCCGAAAACGATATCCGTCGGCGTTGCGCGCGTCAGCAGGGCAACACCGTTGTACGTTTTCTGTCCCGAGAAAGCGACGTGATAACCCATGGCCGCGATTTCCTGACTCGGGAAGTCCTGGTCCTGAAGTTTGGTTTCCTGCAGGCAAACGACGTCTGCTTGCTGTGCAGCCAGCCATGCGAGCAGTTGCGGCAGGCGGACCTTGAGTGAGTTGACATTCCACGAGGCAATTTTCATGTTTGACCGAAAGAATTGATGAGATTGAGCATGTCAAGTAACGGTAATCGATACCGATATGGGTATGTTATCGTACTGTCCGTGGCTTTGCTGCCTTGTCGGATGATGGAAATTTGGGGAAATGTGCGTTATTTCTCTTGTGCAAGCCCGTCCAGCACGTATCCTGCGCCTGCTCGAAGCCTTCCGGTGCCGACCCATTGACCCACTTGAGCGGGCAGGAAGCAGCAAGGGACTTGGGCATACATTTGTTCGCCCGGCCAATTCCACTATACTGTGGCGCATTTGACGCAACCCGTCGGAGCAACATCGTCGAGACTTGCCGTAAACCTGCGGGAAACCGTTTCCAAGTTGGCGACTACAAAGGAGAGCATGATGGTTGTTACACGCCTGCATGATGTGACTGGCGTTTTGTTTCGTTGGATTTTGCTCGGTGTGCTGGGATCGCTGCTGGTGGGGTGCTCGTCGTATCCTCCGGCACCAGCCTCGGCAGCTTCGGCAGACTATCGTTATATCATCGGGCCTGGCGACAGTGTGAATATCATTGTCTGGCGCAATCCGGAACTCTCGATGTCTGTCCCTGTGCGTCCAGATGGAATGATTGCAGGCCCGCTGATCGAGGACATGCCGGCCATGGGCAAGACCCCGACGGCTCTGGGACGGGACATGGAGAAGGCGCTTGGGACCTTCATTCGGGATCCGGTCGTGACGGTCGTGGTCACCAGTTTCGTAGGAAACCAGAGTGAGCAGATTCGGGTTGTCGGGGAGGCATCGAAGCCGCAGGCGCTACCGTACCGTCAGAACATGACACTGCTCGACGTGATGATCGCGGTCGGTGGTCTGACCGATTTCGCCGATGGTAACGGGGCCTCGGTGGTGCGTGCTGGTACAGATGGCAGCAGGCAGCAGTACAGCGTTCGTCTGACGGATTTGATCCGGCGTGGGGACGTCTCGGCCAATGTGGACATGAAACCCGGCGATATACTGATCATTCCGCAGAGCTGGTTTTGATCGCTCTCTGGCCTGCTCTGGAATACCTGACTTCCCTTCTGTTGCGTGATGCAACGGGTGCCCCATCAACCGCTACTGATAAAGTCTGAATCCGATGGATGAACTGCTTCGACAAGCGACCGCGATCCTGCGCGGCATGTGGCAGCGCCGCTGGCTGGGAATTATCGTTGCCTGGGTCGTTGGCGCGGCCAGTGTTGCCGCGGTTCTGGCCATTCCCGACAAATACGAGGCATCCGCACGTATTTATGTCGATACCCAAACGATCCTCCGGCCGCTGATGACCGGCCTGGTGACACAGCCCAACGTGGATCAGCAGGTCATGATGCTGAGTCGTACCTTGATTACCCGACCGAATGTGGAAAAATTGATCCGGATGGCGGATCTCGACCTCAAGATCGAGTCGAAAAGCGAGCGGGATGCGCTGGCAGAGACCTTGATGGCGTCGCTGAAGATCAACAATACGACGCGTGACAACATCTATACGATCAACTATCGAGACACCCAGCCGGAGCAGGCAAAGCGTGTGGTGCAGTCGCTGGTATCGATCTTTGTCGAGTCCAATCTCGGCGACTCGCGCAAGGATACGGAATCGGCCCGCAAATTCCTGGACAAAGAGATCGCAGCGTACGAGAAGAAACTTGAGGAGGCCGAGGGGCGGCTGAAGCAATTCAAGCTGCGTAACCTGGGGAATGAGAGTGCAGAGGGCAAGGATCACTTCAGTCGTATGAGTGCCGCTGCTGCCCTCCTCGAACAGAGCCGCCTCGAATTGCGCGAGGCGGAACATTCCCGCGACGCCTTGAAACGCCAGATCCTTGGTGAGGAGCCGGTTTTGCTGCCGGAAGCCTCGCAAGAACCAATTGCTGGCGTGTCGATTCCAGAAATCGACAGTCGTATAGACGTCCTCAAGCGCAATCAGGACGCGATGCTGCAGCGTTTCACCGAGAAGCATCCGGACGTGGTCAGTACCCGCCGCCTGATCAAGGAACTGGAGGAGCAGAAGCAGCAGGAGATCGTTGCTCGCCGCAAGACGGCGCTTACCAATCCGGACTCTTCGGTGAATACCAATCCCGTGTATCAGCAACTGAAAGTTTCCCTGTCTGAAACCGAGGCGAGAGTCGCTGCATTGCAGACCCGGGTTGCCGAGTATCAGGCACGTTACGATCGTTTGAAGTCTGCAGTCACTCTCGTACCCCAGATCGAAGCCGAGTTTGCGCAGCTCAATCGCGACTACGAGATCAACAAGAAGAATTACGAACAACTGGTGCAAAGGCGTGAATCGGCCACCCTCGGGAGCGAGATGGACAACGTCGCCGGGGTTGATTTCCGCCTGATCGATCCGCCGCGGGCGTCTCCGAAACCAGTCGCTCCCAATCGCGCCCTGTTTCTCCCGCTGACACTGCTCCTCGCACTGGCTGCCGGAGTGGCGGTCACTTTTGCGGCCAGTCAGCTACGTCCAGTATTTTTTGAGGCACGTTCTCTCAGGGAAGCATGCGGCCTGCCGCTCCTGGGAACCGTCTCCCTGGTCGCTGACGAGGGGAGGAAAAGCCGCGAAAGGAAGGACTTGCTTCGCTTTGCTGCGGCCTGTGTCTCGCTCCTCGGTGTCTATGGAGCGGGGATTCTCGCTTTTTTCCTTCTTTCCGCCCGTACTGCCTGAGGAAAACTGATGAGCCTCATTGAACAAGCGGCGAAGCGTCTGGAACAGTTGCGTAAGGCAGGGGTCGAGATACCTGCGCCGATCGCTGCGCATGAGCCACCAGCATCCGATTTGGGCGCCCCGGTTGCCGCCCAGCCACAGTCGACCCTGGCGCGGCCGCAGGTCGTTCCTTCCTCGACCACCGTGTCTGCGAGTGTGCCACAGTCTCGCCGGATCGAGCTTGACCTGAATGCTCTTGCAGCCACCGGTCTGATCAGCCCGGACGCACCGCGATCCCAGATTGCAGATCAATATCGGGTCATCAAGCGGCCCTTGATTGCCAACGCCATGGGCAAGGGCGCCACACTGATCAAGCGGGGCAACCTGATCATGGTGACCAGTGCGATTTCCGGCGAGGGCAAGACCTTTACCGCGATCAACCTGGCGATGAGCATCGCCATGGAATTGGACAATACGGTCATGCTGGTCGATGCGGATGTACCGAAGCCCTCCGTGCTCAAGATGCTCGGTTTGCCCCCGGCACCGGGCCTGCTCGACGTGCTGACGGATGAGTCGATTGCACTGTCGCAGGTCTTGATGAGAACCAACGTGGATAAGCTGAGTATCCTGCCGAGTGGCACGCAGCATCCGCGTGCGACCGAACTCCTGGCCAGCGAAGCCATGATCGGCCTGCTCGACGAAATGGCCAATCGCTACCCGGACCGGATCATCATTTTCGATTCGCCACCGCTGCTGATGACCACCGAATCAAGGGTGCTGGCGAGCCATATGGGGCAGGTGGTCGTTGTGGTGAAAGCCGAGCGTACTGCTCGCAGTGACGTCAAGCACGCTTTGGCAGCCATCGAGTCCTGCCCGGTCAAGCTGATGCTGCTCAATCAGGCGCGCACAGCCACCCAGGATGGTTACGGCTACGGTTACGGCTACGGTTATGGCTATGGCTATGGTTCAGATGGCTCTTGAACAGACGGGGTGCGTGCCATGTGCTGAAAGCGGGGGGGGGCGTTCAGCGATGGGCCGGCGCTTTCACGACCGAAGCTCTGGCCGCTGCTGCCAGGCCTCGGCATCCTTGCTTGGTTTTTCATTGCTGTGCATGGGCGTTTCGGCACATGCAGAGAATTGGCGGATCACGCCGACCATAGCGGTAACGGAAACCCTGACCGACAATGTATTTTTGACTTCCACCGACAGGAAGAGCGATCTGGTGACCGCCATCTCGCCGGGTATCTCGATCGATGGCAAGGGTGCTCGCACCAGTCTGCGACTGAGCTATACGCTTACCGAGCAAATCTACACGCCGAGCCATTCGAACACCGATCGGCTGCTTGGGCAGAAGTCGGCTTCCAATAACCATCAGAATGCGCTCAGTGCGGTTGGAATGCTGGAAGCAGTGGAGGGCTGGTTATTCATCGACGCCACCGGGAGCATCACGCAGCAGTACATTTCGGCGTTTGGAACGGTTTCCCCGAGCAATGCCAGTGTCAATAACAACCAGACTGAAACATCGAGTTACTCGATCTCTCCGTATATCAAAGGTAAATTTTTCTCTTCGACCGAGTATCTCCTGCGCTACCGAGCGACGACCACCAGCTCGCAGTCAGGTCTGGTGTCTGATACCACTTCAAGCGAGTGGTCGGGCAAGCTCAACGGCACCACTCGCTGGTCTGCTCTTGGCTGGGCACTTGAAGCAAATCGCTTGACCAACAACTATCAGCTCAAGGACTATGAGGACACCAAGTATCAGGCCAGCCTCTCGTATCGCTTCAATCCACAAATTCGGTTTACCGTTATTGGCGGGCAGGAGTCGCAGAATTACGTCAGTCTGAACCAGGAGACGCATACCACCCACGGTTTCGGCTTGGTGTGGACGCCCGGCCCGCGTACCGAACTCTCGGCGACCAACAGCAAGCGCTTTTTCGGGAATGGCTACGACGTCAATTTCCGCCATCGGATGGCACGTTCATTGATCACCTACACGGCCAGCAGGAATATTTCGTCGCAGCCGGCAGGTGTCGGGAATACCGGGCAGGGCAGCAACTACAATGCTTATTATGCGATCATCGCCGCCAATAATCCGGGCGCCTCGCCGGAAACGATCAACTCGCAGGTCTCCCAGATTCTCCAGGGCAGAGGAGTTCCGGCCGACGGCACGGTGGTCAATGGGTACCTGACGAATCGCCCCACCCTGCAGGAGTCACAACAGCTCTCCTTTGCCTTGCTCGGCGTCCGGAATACCGTGACCTTGAACGCAAACGAAACCAGGCAACAGCCGCTGGGTCTGGTCAACGGGCTGACCGATGAATTTTCGCTGTCGAACCAGATCACGCAACGCGGATTTGGCATCGTCTGGGGGCATCAGTTGACAGGCTTGTCGTCGCTCTCGCTCTCGCTCAACCAGCAGCGCAGCATCAGTCAGAGGAGCAACCAGTCTGACACCAGAACGCAGGGGGCGTATCTGCTGTTCACTACCACCATCTCGCCGAAGACGCATGCGAACATCGGCGCACGACGGGTGATTTCCGATGGTGGGGCAATCTCCGGCGCTGGGCTCGGATCCGGCTATACGGAAAACGCGCTGACCGGCGCGCTTTCCTACAATTTCTGAACCTCCCTTATGTACGAGTCCTTCTACGGTTTGACCAGCAAGCCTTTCCAGCTGAATCCTGACCCCGCATTCTATTTCGCCAGCAAACAGCACCGCCGTGCGATGGCCTACCTCGAGTATGGCTTGAATCAGAACGAAGGCTTCATTGTCGTTACCGGCGAGGTCGGTGCGGGTAAAACGACGATCGTACGTGGCTTGCTCAACGACCTCGATGCCGAGAAGGTGGTGGCCGCTCAACTGGTCAGTACGCAACTCGACGCGGAAGACATTTTGCGGATGGTTGCCGGGGCTTTTGGCGTCGGGACCCGGAATCTGGGAAAGTCCGACATGCTGCTTGCCCTCGAGGCCTTTCTGGTTGATGTCACTCGTCAGGGGAAGCGTTGCCTGCTGATTGTCGATGAGGCACAGAACCTGACGCCGCGGGCAGTTGAAGAACTGCGCATGCTTTCGAATTTCCAGTTTGGTACGCAGGCCCTGTTACAGAGTTTCCTGATCGGCCAGCCGGAGTTCCGGAAGATCATGCAAAGCCCGCAGATGCAGCAATTGCGTCAGCGCGTGATTGCCGCCTGTCACATTGGTCCGATGGATCAGGAGGAAACCCAGGCCTATATCGAGCACCGGCTCCGGTGTTCTGGATCGAAAGGCTCGCCACGTTTTGATGCGGGGGCTTTCGAGGCGCTGTTCGAGGCCAGCGGGGGTGTGCCTCGACGCATCAATGCGCATTGCGACCGTCTTCTACTGTCCGGTTTTCTCAATGGCAAGAATGAATTCTCGCGTGCTGATGTCGAGGAAGTCGCGAAAGAGATCAAGGACGAGACCCAATCGGCTTCGACATTGCCCTTGCCGGTCGACGCCGGCCATGCGGCAAGCAGCCCGCAAGCGACGGACAACAGCATTCCCGACATCGACCTGTCGCGACTGACCCTGGATGCCAGCACGGCAGATCAGGCGGCACGCGTGATTTCGGATCTGAAAAATGGGCAGGCCGAGCAGCGCCTGATACGCATTGAGCGCAGCATGTTCCGTCTCGAACGCAACAATGCAGCACTTCTTTCCTTGCTCCAGCAACTGGTTGATGCTGCCCGGGCAAAACCTTGAAAGGGAGTCATCTTGGCTAATGAGGCATGGCCCGCTATGCTGGGTCCGGTGATCTGCGTCGTCGGTGCACGCCCGAATTTCATGAAGATGGCACCGATTCTGCGCGCTTTTGCTGCCCGCCGCCCGGCGCTGCCGACGCTGCTCGTTCATACCGGCCAGCATTACGACAGGGACATGAACGATCGCCTGTTCGTCGACCTGCGTCTGCCGCATCCTGACATCAACCTCGAGGTGGGGTCTGGAACCCACGCCCTGCAGACCGCGGAAGTGATGCGACGTTTCGAACCAGTGCTCGATGCGCAGCAGCCATCCTGTGTGCTGGTCGTCGGTGATGTGAATTCGACCCTTGCCTGTACCCTGGTCTGTGCCAAGAAGGCGGTGCCGGTGGTGCATGTCGAGGCCGGGCTGCGCAGCTACGATCGGGGGATGCCGGAGGAAATCAACCGTGTTCTGACCGATCAGATCGCCGACCGCCTATACACCACCGAGCGCAGCGCGCACGCCAACCTGGCACGCGAAGGGGTTGCCGAGGAACGTGTGTGTTTCGTTGGCAACGTGATGATCGACTCGCTGCTGTCGAATCGCGAGTTCGCCTGCCCCGCAGCGAAGACCCTGCAGATGGCCGGTTTCGATCCTGCTGTGGTCGACGATCCGCGCGGTTATGGTGTAGTCACCCTGCATCGCCCGTCAAACGTGGATCGTGAGGAAACCTTGGCGCCCTTGCTGACCGTGTTGCGCGAAGTTTCCGACAAGGTGCCGTTGGTCTTTGCCCTGCATCCAAGGACGCGCGCCAACATCGATCGCTTCGCCCTGGGCGGACTGCTTGCCAGTCAACGTATTGTCCTCCTGCCGCCACAGGGTTATCTGGAGATGCTCGGCCTGCTGGCAGGAGCGAAACTGGTACTCTCTGATTCCGGTGGCTTACAGGAGG
>RRZU011149712.1_pt1 | contig 18426 bp, 15 predicted proteins | sample 2165561 | NCBI WGS metagenome assembly RRZU01 (sample SAMN10456909, study PRJNA506462) | wastewater metagenome | isolation source: wastewater sludge | place: USA: Moscow, Idaho | reverse complement strand
CGAGATTGCCGAGGTCGAAAGAAAGCTCAATAATCGACCAAGAAAGCGATTGGGCTGGAAAACTCCAGCCCAGGTATTTAGCGGTAAGTCACTGAATTTACTTACCTATTGACAGTTGCACTTACTTTTTGAATTCGCGATTCTTATTTTGCTGTGTATACTGGCAATCAATTGAAACGATTAACCTTGCCAATGAACCGACTCTAACCGGCTCTGCGGGAACACACAACAGCTGGGGCGGCTGATTTTATGAACATTCAAACACTCGATTGCTTCATTACCCTGGCAGAAGAAAAAGACATCAGCAAAGCGGCGTCACGGCTTGATGTTTTGCCGCTGGAACTCGCTAAACAGATACAGGCTCTGGAGCAAGAATTAGGCTTGATTCTTTTCAGTCACGACCACACCGGCCCATTGGCAACCGATGCGGCCAAGACATTTCTGCCTCATGCCCGTGGAATCATCCGTGAAATCGAAAAGGTAAAGGAAGAAATCTGCCGAATCGGAAAACTGACCGCCAGGCCGGCTCCGGCCCATCAATATATCGCGTCACAATATTGATGAGGCAATGGTTTTCTCATCCCATCAACACGTAGTAAACGATATTGCAGTAAGCATGTTGGAAAGTAGTATTTAATTTCAAATAACCCACCCCGAGGGGAGAAGTATGAGAAATAAAACCGTAGCATTGGGCATGTGTGCGGCCAGCGTTCTGATGTTTACTCCGCACCTTGCATTCTCCGCAACCAAAGCACCGACTCAGCCGGCTTATGTCGAGCTTCGCGCCAGCGATTTTCAAAAGGAAATCGACGGCAAAAAAGTCGACCTTTACACGATCAAGAACAAAAACGGCATGGTCGTTCGAATCACCAACTACGGCGCACGCGTAGAACAGGTTTTGGTGCGGGACCGCAACGGGAAACTGGCGGATGTGGCTCAAGGCTACGAAACCATCGATCAGGTACTGGGAGGCCAGGGCTCGATGGGCGCATTTATCGGCCGTTATGCCAACCGTATCGCCAACGGCGCCTTCACACTCGACGATGCCGAATACAAGCTTGCAATCAATGATCTTTCCACGCCTCCGGCAGCGCCGCGCCAAAATACGCTGCATGGCGGCAAGAAAGGTTCCCGTTTTGTCGTTTTTGATGCCAAGCAACTCTCCGACAGCGCCGTGCAGATGAGCATCCTGTTCAAGGATGGCGAAGAAGGATTCCCTGGCACATTGCCGGTTCGTGTCATTTACTCTGTCAATGACAAGAATGAATTTGCCATCGACTATGAAGCCGTTGCCGCAGACAAGAAGACCGTCGCCAACTTTACCGGGCACACTTTCTGGAACCTCTCTGGCAATCTAGGCTCGACCATCGAAGATCACATTCTCACGCTGAATTCCAGCAAGGTTCTTGATGTATCGCCTGCACTGGTGCCAAACGGGAAAATCCTGGATGTTGAAAATTCCCCGATGGATTTCCGCAAACCCAAGGCAATTGGCAAGGATATTAAATTCGATCATGCATTGCTCAAGGCAGGCAACGGCTACGACAATCACTTCGTTGTGAATCAAAAAAATCCGGGAGAACTGGCATTCAATGCGCGCATCAAGGATCCCAAGTCCGGGCGCGTCATGGAAGTCTGGTCCACAGAACCGGGCATTCAGCTCTATTCCGGAAATTTCCTCGAGGGAAAGATTCCTCGCGATCTGGGCAAGGGTTCGACGGTTTATCCGTTCCGCAGCGCATTCTGCCTGGAGCCTTCGCACTTCCCTGACGCGGTGAACCATCCGGAATTTGCATCGATTGTGCTCAATCCTGGCGAGTGGTATACCGGCAGGATCGTTTACAAGTTCTCGACCGACAAATCCTCTGCCAAGAAATAATCCTCCCTGTTGCACACAGATCCGGCCGCTCGCATTGAGCGGCCGGATGCTTTTTGAAGCTGCACACCCGAATGCCTGTGATGCGATAAAGTTCCCGCAAACTGGAACTTTGTGTTTTCATTCGCCTAGACAATTCATTAGTGCAACCGCTCTCTACAGATGAACAACAACGTGCGCAACCGACGGCCAACCATGCGTGATGTGGCCTCTCTGGCCGGAGTATCGACGGCGACCGTTTCCATGGTTCTCAACGGGCGCAACAAATTCACTCCCGAGGTCACGCAAAAGGTTCTTGCCGCCATCAAATCACTGAACTACCAACCCAATGCGGCAGCCAGCAGCATGGTAACCGGTCGTACCCGGTGTATCGGCTTGGCAATCCTTGATATCCGCAACCCCTACTTTTCCAATATCGCGCAGGGAGCAAACTCCATCGCGCAACCTCTCGGCTACAGCCTGATCATCGCCGATACTGCGGAAAACCCCGAGCGAGCCTTTCCGCAGCTGAACGCACTGGCCTCGCGCGTTGACGGTCTGATCGTCAGTTCTCGCCTGCCTGAAGCCTGTATCGATCAGCTGGTCGGCTTCGGCAAACCCATCGTGATGTTCGGACAAACCGACAGGGATGAAGCGCAACACCTGAAAACTTCGTCCGTGCAAGTAAACAGCCACAAGGCCGGATACATGCTGGGACGGCATTTGTATGAAACCGGCAGAAGGAACATCACTTACGTCGGTTTTCCCCATTCGCTATGGGACAGTTACCGCCTTCAAGGATTGCGCGATGCAATGCCGACCTGCGCGATCCGGGTTATCTCTGTCCCCACTCAGAGCATGGAAGCCGGAGAAAACATTGCGGCCAATGTTCTGCTCGACGGCCATGCGATCGACGCAGTGGTCTGTTACAACGACATGATCGCAATTGGACTGATGCACGAAGCCTACAACTTGGGAGTACTTCAGCCGGGCCGCATCGCCATCGCGGGATTCGACAATATCCCAGCCACCCGTTTTCTGACCCCACCCCTGACCACGGTCGACCTGCGCAGCGAACAGCAAGGTGTCTGCGCCACGGAAAGATTGCTGGAAATCCTGGAAACCGGAGACCAGACGATCACCGAAAAGTTGCTCGAACCCCGTCTTGTCGTGCGGGCTTCGACGGCAAACCACTCCTGACCTGTTACCCACCGCAAATGTTTGCAATCTGTTGAGGAGGCTGTGGATAACGAGATTATGCCAAGTACTTTCAAATAGTTGCGAGCAAAGCCATTTTTTTAAGCAAACACATTGCCAGTCAATCATTCCACCGTCTGACATCCGCCGATGCACGGAAATATCGTGAATGACTGCGTGACGCGCTCTGGTTCTGCGATGCCAACGCCACACAGGCGAAAGCTGCCTGTCACAAACAGCACGTTCGTTCTATAATATCCGCACACTCACCTGCGGGTTACACCCTTGACGCCTGCCGGTGATTCATCCATCCACCAGACTGAATCATGACCGTTCAACCTCGCCGTATCGCGCACTTGGACATGGATGCATTTTTTGCTTCCGTTGATTTGTTGCGCTACCCGGAGTTGCGCGGCCTGCCCGTTGTCATCGGCGGAGGACGGGATGCCGCTCCGCTGACACTCGAAGATGGCTCCCGGCGTTTCGCGCGCTTGCGCGACTATGCCGGACGGGGGGTGGTTGCCACCTCGACCTATGAGGCAAGAGCCCTCGGCGTATTTTCTGCGATGGGAATGATGAAGGCAGCCAAACTGGCGCCTGACGCCATCCTATTACCCGGCGATTTCGACGCCTATCGACACTATTCGCGCCGATTCAAAGCCGCCGTTGCAGCCCTTGCTCCACAGATCGAAGATCGTGGAGTCGATGAAATCTATATCGATCTCACCGAGGCGCCAGGTGAATCTGCCGTCATTGCCGCACGCATCAAACAGGCGGTACAGGAAGCCACCGGATTGACCTGTTCAATCTGCGTTGCGCCGAACAAGCTGCTGGCCAAGATCGGCTCCGAGCTCGACAAACCGGACGGCCTGACCATCCTGATGCCTGCCGATATCCCGCTGCGGATATGGCCACTCCCCGTAGGCAAGGTCAACGGCATCGGCCCCAAGGCTAACGAAAAACTGGCGGCACTCGGCATTGCCTCCGTCGGCGACCTGGCCCGGGCCGACCTCGGCCTGTTGCAAAGTCATTTCGGCCACAGTTATGCCAGTTGGCTTGCCAACGTAGCTCAAGGCATCGATGAACGACCGGTCGTGGTTTTCTCCGAGCCGAAATCGATGAGTCGCGAAACCACCTTCGAGCGCGACCTGCATCCGCGCCAGGATCGAACCACCTTGTCCGCCGCATTTACCAAACTATGCCAGCGTGTTGCCAATGACCTGCAGCGCAAGGGCTATGTTGGCCATACCGTCGGCATCAAATTGCGCTATGCAGATTTTCGCACTATAACGCGCGACCTGACGCTAACTGTTCCAGCAGGAGATGCTGCCGAAATCCGGCGGGCAGCCACGGCGTGCTTGAAGCGGGTACCGCTGAACCAAAAACTGCGTTTGCTTGGCGTACGGGTCGCCGGCCTGCAGTCCGCGAACATCTCCGGGCTCCAGCGCCACTGGGTCCAGGAAGAACTGCCTTTTGCTGAATAAGCCGATGTCCACAGAAAAGACACCGGCAACGAAGTCGTGGTGCCTGTACCTGCTGGAATGCCGCAATGGCGCGTTCTATGCAGGCATCACTAATGATCTTGCAGCACGCTTTGCGGCCCATTGCCGCGGGTCCGGCGCCAAGTTCACCCGCGCCAACCCGCCCGTGCGCATTCTTGCCTCCTGCACCTTTTCTGACCGGTCTGCAGCGGCACGCGCAGAGTGGGCCATCAAACAGCTTCCCCGCAACCAGAAACTTCCTTACATCCACTCGTTAATTGCCAGTTCTTACCCAGACAGCCCCAACCCAAGGCAATGTACTCGCTCGAAAAGCAAAACCCAGGGCACCCAGTTGATCCAGGTTAATTCATGCAGGTTGTTGCGGCACGATAAAGCCAGTTAGACTGGGAACGGGTGTCAAAGCCGCCTATCGCGGCTTGGCAGGTTTATGCGATGGTCGGGCCGCCACGCGGAGATCCCTGCGACCATGAACCCTACTCTCAGTCATGCAAGCGAAGTGTTCGCTGTCATCGTTTTTGCAGCGGCACTGATCCATACGTTTTCCACGAAACTCCTCGAGCATCTGGCCCATACCCGCCCCAGGCATGCTGGCGTCTGGCACTTGCTGGGCGAGGTCGAGGTCGTCTTTGGCTTCTGGGCCATGATCCTGATGCTGTTCGTATTCGCCGTGGACGGCAAATCAGCGGCAGTCGCCTATCTGGATTCCCGTGATTTCACTGAGCCGATGTTCGTCTTCGCCATCATGGTAATTGCCGGAACACGCCCCATCCTGCAGTTCATGACATCTGCCGTACAGTGGATCGCCCGCGTTATCCCGTTAAATCGCGGCATGGCCATGTACTTCCTGGTTCTGGCGTTTATCCCCTTGAGTGGCTCATTCATCACCGAACCCGCAGCGATGACGCTGGCCGCCCTGATGCTGCGAGACACACTGTTTTCCAGTCCGGTCTCGACCAGACTGAAATATGTAACGATCGGGGTTTTGTTCGTAAACATCTCGATTGGCGGCACACTGACACCGTTTGCCGCACCACCCGTGTTGATGGTGGCCGGGAAATGGAACTGGGATATCGGGTTCATGGTTGCAACGTTCGGCTGGAAAGCTGCAGTCGCCATCGCGATCAATGCAGGGGCAGCGATGCTGCTGTTCAAGCGCGAACTTGGCCACATGGGACTGCTCGATGATTTTGGAGCAACGAAGGTTCCATTACCGGTCATTCTGGTGCACTTGATGTTTTTGGCGACCTTAGTCGTATTTGCGCACCATCCCGCAATCTTTATGGGAGCGTTCCTGTTTTTTCTGGGGTTCGCGACAGCTTACCCGCGTCACCAAAATCCACTGATCCTGCGCGAAGCGCTGCTGGTGGCTTTCTTTCTGGCGGGCTTGGTCGTGCTTGGCGGCCAGCAACAATGGTGGCTGCAACCCATCCTGATGAACATGAATGCCACGACCGTATTTTTTGGCGCGACGGCGCTGACGGCGATCACGGATAACGCGGCGCTGACCTATCTTGGATCGCTGGTTGAAGGTCTGAGCCTGGATTTTAAGGTAGCTCTGGTCGCGGGCGCGGTAACAGGAGGCGGTCTGACCGTCATCGCTAACGCACCCAATCCAGCCGGTGTCGCCATCCTGCGAGGAAGCTTTACCGAAAAGGCCATTCATCCGCTTGGTCTTTTGATTGCTGCGCTGCCACCCACGGCAGTCGCCATACTCGCCTTCCGCTTGCTGTAACCGTCGATCAATTTACCGGAAGAGATGCCATGCACCTATGGTTTCAACTGCTGCTCTGCCTCGCGGTGATCGGAATCGCGGGCTGGTTTCTCTCGAGAAATGGCGACATCATCACAGAAAAAACCGGGCTGTCGGGTTCATGGATTGGGCTGCTGCTACTTGCCACCGCCACATCCCTGCCAGAAGGGGTAACTGGCATTTCCTCGGTAACAGTCGCCAGCGCACCGGATATCGCGGTTGGCAACATACTGGGCGCTGCGGTCTTCAACCTGGCCTTCCTGATCGTGCTCGACGCTCTGTACCGCAAGGAAACCCTGTACTCCCGCGCGGCGCATGGCCACATTCTCTCTGCGGCATTCGGGGCGCTGATGATCGCATTTGTCGGCTTCAGCCTGCTGCTTGGCCATGCCGGAATCAGCCCGGCCTTGGGACATATCGGCGCCTACTCGCCTTTTATCGTAGTGATTTATATGGTCGCAATGCGTGCGGTCTATCAATACGAACAACGCACCGTTGTCGACTTCGTCGAAGGTCAGGTCGAACGCTACGCAGGCATTTCGCTGCGCCGAGCCGTAGCGGGCTATGTCCTGGCCGCGATATTTGTCCTTGTCGCGGGCATCTGGCTGCCATTTGTCGCCAGCGAGCTAGCTGCACTCATGGGGTGGCAGCAAAGCTTCGTCGGCACCCTGCTGGTCGCAGCGATCACGACCGCGCCAGAGGCTGTGGTGACGCTATCGGCACTGCGACTGGGCGCCATCGACATGGCTATTGCAAATCTGCTGGGCAGCAATCTTTTCAACATGGTCATCCTTGCCATCGATGATCTTGCTTACTTGCCCGGCCCTCTGCTGGCAAACGTAAACGAAACGCATGCATTAACTGCACTGACAGGTGTAATGATGAGCGCGCTGGTCATCGTCGGACTGATCTTCCGGCCACGAGGTCGTGTCTTGCTTGGCCTAAGCTGGATCAGCCTCGGACTGCTTTTTTTCTACGTGATCAATACGTGGATTCTGTTTACAGCCTGAACCGCACGCACATGCGTAATGACATGAAAAGTCAGAATTTCCGCTGCAGCGGTAAAAGCATGCAGGCGGCCCCATGGAAACAGCCCGGCAAACCACGGTTGCCGGGCTGGGAATTCATGCGTGAATGCGGTCAGGTGCGTGAATGCACGAGTAAAACGGGGGCCTTCGCATGGCGCAACACGCCTTCGGCCACGCTGCCCATCAACAAATGATATAAGCCACCGTAACCATGGGTACCCATGATGATAATATCGGCCCCCCAGTTTTTTGCCTCGTCGACAATCGCATCGGGCATGCTCTTGCCCCACACCTCAACAAGACTCAACTCGGGATCAAACCCGGCATTTCTTGCCGCAGCGGCTGCATTATCGAGAACCACCTTGCCCGCATCCCTGATGTTTTTTTCCCTTTCCGACACGGATTCCACATTCGTGGCAAACTGGTTTGTCCCCGACGTGGCCTCAACCATATCGATGACATGGACCATCCGAACAGTTGCACCGGGACACAGCGTAGCCAATCGTGCGGCTTCACCTAGCATGGATTGACTTGTGGAGGTACTGTCCACAGGGACCAAAATGCGTTGATACATGATGAAGATCTCCTTGAATAGGATGAGACTTCAACTTAGCCAAGAAAGCTCCACACTGCTTGTATTGCGTGATGCCCATGTGCCTGAACGGCATCAGGCAGGCTGATCTGCTCTGAGCGATCCGCAAAAGCACCAGATTGGATCCACCATTGCACTTTCTTCAAGCCAGAATCCACCGCCGTTGCACCGGCCCAACCATCATGACTGGCACTTGCCGGTCCGGACAGGCTGATGGATACTTTCGCGGATAACACTGGAATGAAACATGAAGAAAAAACCACCGCCTATCCACCAAGTTGAACTACGCATCGTCGCCCTCTCGGAACTATTTAATTCGATGGACCCCACACCGTTCCATCACCGAAAACTGGATACCGATGCCGAAGAGTTCCTGGAAACTTGGGCGCTGGAATTCCCGCGGAACAGCCGCTTCCGCATCATTATCCACATCGATGAAATGCCCGAAGACGATCCTGCCCCGCTAGTCACCGAGGCCATCCATAACTACTTCGAATACAAATCAGAACGATCCCGGCAACTTTTGCGCCTCTTGCTGCAGGAAGGACGTACCAGCCTGCTCGTGGGGCTGGGCTTCCTGGTAATCACCGTGCTTGGCGTCGATATCCTTTCCTCCAGTTTTGCAAATAGTCCGTTTCTCAGAATACTGACTGAAAGTTTACTGGTTGGTGGCTGGGTCGCCATGTGGCGTCCGATGCAAATTTTCTTTTACGACTGGTGGCCGATTGTTCGACGGGTAAATATCTATCGCAATCTTGGTCGCGCCATGGTTCACGTGGTAGCGCGTGAAACCAATATCAATTTTTGAGAATTTGGGTAACCATAAATTTTTCCATTTCACAAAAAAAGCCCCTAGTCATGCTCTGACCAGGGGCAGCAACCCGCAAACGCGAGGAGAGGTTTTATGCACATCCCAAGAATTTTTATCTGAATATATTGATTAAATCAATTCATCAAATTTGAATGAAATAATACTCGGTGATTAGTACGTAATACCGTAGCCAAACTTATACAGAGCCCCATCGGTTGTTTCGTCATACCCAGGAACGTCCGTTTTCTGTTCTTCTACAGCTTTTAGGGTTTTGGGCAGTGCGAATGGCATCTTGCCCTGCGGCTTGAATTTTCCGGAAACCACTTCCATCATCGCCTTATCCCCCACACCGAAGGTGGCCACAATCGCCCCTGCATTCTTCAGATCACTATTATCATCCATGACATATGGCGCACGGAAATAGATGCTGAGAACCACCTTCTTCGGATCGCCGATCTCATTCATGATTGCCTTGATATCGTCCAGCGTCGGATACATGGTTCTGGATGTAGCCTTTGCCATGCCAGAGAAGCTGATATCGCCGACTTCCCAAGGCAAAGCGCCACCCATACTACCGGTATCCGAGCAGGTCGCATTGATAGCCGGATACATTACACATGGATCTTGGCTACCCCACGTCATGCCTGTAAGCGGATTGATATAAGCCGGATTGGCGCCGGTTGCAGGGTTTTTGCTGTTATAGGTAAACCCCTTATCCGTCACCAGCACACGGATCAAGGCAACATCCGTGCCTGCTGGGACCGCTGGGCGTGTCGTTTTACCAGTAGTGTAATTACCGTCGGTTACGGTGTAGCCATAACTTTCAACTGTCGCCTTATCCATCCCCATTGTGTAGAGCTTGGCGCCTGATTTGAGTGGCAAAATCTTAGCCTTGTTATCCAGCAGAACAATGGATTTCTTCTGGATATCAAGAGCCTTAGCCATGCTTTGCTCCGAGCCAACGACAGAATTGGATTTTCCGGCATCAACATATGGGTTTTCAAAGAGGCCCAGTTTGAATTGCTCAAGAAGCAGTTGTTTCGCAGCTTCATTGACACGCGATTGAGTAATCAACCCGGCGGAGATCAAATCGGTAATGGTCGTCAAGGTATGATATCCTGACAGAGTCTCCGTGCCACCATTGACTGCTGCCGCAATGCGGTACGAGACGGTTTTATCTTCCAGACCCCAAGCTCTGGTATTGATGATGCCGGTATCAGAGTTCACATAACCCTTGAAGCCAAGCTTTCCTCGCAAGAGATCCGTTACGATCTGCTTAGAAAATGCCATGCCAACTTGCTCATACTTGACGCCATCGTAAGTTACATTAATTGGCACACCGTAATATGGCATGATTGATGAAACACCTGCATCAATTGCTGCCTTGAACGGTTTCAGGTGATACCCAAAATTGTTACCAGGATAGACTTGGTTCTTACCAAACGAGTAGTGTGGGTCAAGACCAAGCTCTTGCGGACCGCCACCAGGGAAGTGTTTCATGGTCAATGCAACCTTGGTTCCCCTATTGACAGGACCGCCTTGCAGACCTTCAACCAGCGTCTTCATGATATTGGCATTCAGGTCGGCATCTTCGGTAAAGGTTTCATGCACGCGATACCAGCGCGGCTCGGTCGACAGGTCGGCCATATAGCCATACATCGCACGCAGACCAACTGCGTTGTACTCTGGTCCCATCACTTCGGTGAAGGTTTTGATCACAGACATATCGCCCGTGGTTGCCTTGCCTTCCTTCAAATATTGCTCACCAAGTGCAGCAGCGGCAAGACCTGCTTCTTTCGGGAATTGGGTAAAGGCACCCGCACCTGCTGTAATCCCATACTGTGGGTTAACCTCAACGTGATTTCGCGCATTATCCTTGAATACGACAGGAATACCCAGCCTACTACCCTCAGCCATGGACTGGATTGTATTTGTAAATACAGCCAACTGCTGCGGCGTTACCTTGCTGCCGCTCGGGCATGCATCACTAGCAGTAATTAAATTAGGAGCAGTGGCCACCGTCCGGAGAATAAATCGCTTCATCCTCTGCGTGTTAAGATAATCAATTGCCGTTGATGTAACTGTACCTTCGCATCCCGGCCCCAAGGTATCAATCATCATCAAGCCGGCTTTTTCATCAAGCGTCATCTTCGAGATCAGATCGTCAGCCCGCTCTTCTGCGGTAAGCTGCCAATTCTCATAAGAATCAAGCTTCCCGTTAGAATTCAAATCTTTATATTGCTTGCCGTCGACCGTAATAATTCCCTTAGTCCGCGCGGAAATTACTGGTTGGCCATTATCATTAGAGCTGTCATCACCGCCACACCCTACCAGTCCGACCGTCAGCGCCAGGCTGATCGCCGAGGCTACTGTCTTTTTAGTAAATACCTGCTGCATTGGTCCTTCTCCTCATGCAAAATGTGATTGGGTGGTGCTGAGCGCAGATCCGGCTTAGCCGGGAAAACTATGACAGGAAGAAAAAATAAACCAAGCCTGCAACATGAACCCTCACCCAGCACCACAGCATGCATTTTTCAGCAGTCGCACGAAGTTAATCCAATACCTTTTTTGCCCGGCCAGCTATACTTTTTTTGGGGCGATAAGCTCACAGCAAATAACTTTGATATCATCTTAGAAATCTGACAGCCATTTAAAAATTATCTATATTTAAAACAAGCCAAGCCCATGAATGTAAAATCGCTTACTTTTTTTATCGCATTAGCAAAAGAAAAAACATTACGTCGATTGCCTACAATTTTGGCGTCACCGCAAAAACATTGATTAGAAATATTCACGAGTTGGAATCAGAAATAGGCGTTGAATTATTCATAAAAAATCAAGCAACTTTTGAGCTCACACAGTCAGGCACCCATTTTATTTCTCATGCAGAACAAATTGTCAAATCTATCAATGCAGCAGAAAAAGATATACGTATTATCGGCCAAAACCAAGAAAGACGAATTGATATCGGAGCCCATGGCTCGGCGATGATAAGCACTATCCCAGAAATTTATAATGAACTCTTCAACCAAAATCATGACATTGAAATAGTCATGCACGGCCTATCACCGGAAGAGCAAATAAAAGCATTGCAAAAAAATATTGTCCAGCTAGTTTTTGAACGATACTTCCCCCCAATACAAGATATACAAATAGAATTGGTCACATCAGAGCCCCTATGCGCCGCCCTGCCTGCCAAGCACGAATTGGCAAAACTAAAAATCATCCACATAGAAGAATTGCAAAAGTACCCAATAATAGGTTGTGCCAATAAAGATTTCGAGAAAATATTAATATCCTGGTTCAAGCCTCATGGCTTTAGACCAATCATGACCCAACAAAAAGCCGACAGTATGATGTCAGCCATGGCACTTACATCGCTAGGGTTAGGCATTAGCCTAATGCCATCTTCCATGCAAATGACAAAATTCAAAAATGTGGTTTACATACCGATAGCTCCAGAAAAAAACTCTTCGATAAATATGTATTGTGCATACAAAGTTGGGGCGCAATCTCCACAATTAAGAAAAATACTACAAACAATAAGAGAATATAGAAAATCAAAAACCACAAATTAAATATTAATCCACAAATGACACATTCAAGGCAAACATGACAACAAAACAACATCAATTAATAAAAATAAACCACCACCTAATCTGCTTTATTTCACTGACATTAATAACCTCCAGCTATTCTTTTTCATCCTTCCATGACGCAGAAATTTTCCATCAAAAACAGGACCACATCAAGGCAATAAATGAATTAAAGCCTTTGGCGGAAATAGGCGATGCTAAGGCACAGAACCTCCTAGGCAAGATGTACTATCTGGGACAGGGAACGCCCAAAAATATACCTAAAGGTGTGGCATTGCTTAGAGAAGCTGCAAAGAAGGGGATTCCAGAAGCCCAAGGGGCAATTGGATATATGCATCTCATAGGTGAAAGCGGAGCTTTGCTTGACATAAAATTAGCACAAGACTGGATGACCAAAGCTGCCAATCAAGGGGATGTAAACTCGCAATACAACCTAGCCGTAATGTACGGAGGAAAGGGAATAAAAGAGGATCCAGCCAAATCATCACACTGGATGCGCAAAGCCGCCGAACAGGGACATAAATATGCACTAAACAACCTCGCCTTTATGCATCAAGAAGGCAAGGGAGTCGCTAAAGATTTAGTACTCGCTCACATGATGTATGGGATTTCTTACAGAGAGGGCAATATCGCGGGACTTAAAAGTCAAAAGAAGATCGCTGAAAAAATGTCCAAAACACAGATTAAAAAGTCTACCGAACTTATAAAAAAATGGCAAAAATACAATCAACTTCCGCTCATATCAAAAACATCAACAACACGCAAGAATTAATTAAATAATTAACCACCAAACGATTGATTCAGCATCGGCCACCCCAGTCGTTTTCTTGGCCAATCATTGAGCTTTCAAATATCATAACCATTGCTTCACAAAGTAAATGAACCACGTTCTTAGAACGTGGTTTTGCCTCACGCTTCCCATAGGGGAGCACACTCAACGCGCCATCTGAAAAGGCGCTGCTTTCCTCGGTTCCAATTCCAATTGCTCCTGTCACAACTCTTCGCGTTCCTGATACCGCACATACTTCTGAATCATCTCAGAATTCAGACCCACCGTATCAACACAGTAGCCCTTCACCCAGAAATGATTGCCCCAGTAGGGGCGCTTCTTCAGAAACGGAAATTGGCTAAACAACCGTATCACCGTCCTTCCCTTCAGCGTGCCCATCAATTCAGAGATTGATATTCTCGGCTGCACCTTTACCAGCAAGTGCACATGATCCGACTGCACATTGAGTTCCAGCACTTCGCAACCAAGCTGCTGGCTGAAAATCATCAGGCACTTGGCCTTGTCCGATGCCGGAAGAAAGAACTACGAGAGCTTGTTTCGCGAGGTGGCAAAGAGGAAGTTGACCGCATGAAGGCCGTTTTACGCGACCAAGCCGCTTGGAATCTCCTCTACCTTGTCGAGCGGAGCGAGGTGGAAACTGGCACCTGCGCCCTGCGTTTACTGCAGAGCAGAAGGAGCGTAGGCGTTCGCTGCTCAATAGTCTAGTTACTGCCAGCGGGGTCGCGGACCTTATCGTGGGCAACAAGTTGATCCGCTAACCAGGAAGAACCCTGTAGCTTTTCAGCTTGGTGGGCGTGGTGGTGGGCGTGGTCTGAAAAACAAAATGGGTTACAACGCAAAAACGCTGTAACCCGTTGATTTTATTGGCGCGCCCAGCAGGAATCGAACCTGCGACCTTCAGCTTCGGAAACTGACACTCTATCCAACTGAGCTATGGGCGCTTAGGGAGGCGAATCATAACGCGTTTCCTGCCGTCCGTCCATGCCGCCAATGATCACCGTAGGAAAGCGCACCAAGTGCTTGGGTTTAACAGCGATGGGGCAGGACGAGACAGGGCCATTCAACAAAATAATCAATAAAATCAAAATGTTACACTAAACTCTATCCAAGCCAGCATTCCGGCAGTCAAGCACCGCTCATGGCGGCGAATCGAGCAGGCGGAACATCCGATCGGTAAAATCCTCGAACTCACTGCGCCCGACACCCAGATGGCGCAGAAAAACCGGCTCGATCAGGCGCCAGTCACGCACCGCAGGTTGTTCACCGTATTTTCTGACGACTTGCCCGGCAAGGCCCGCCAGTGCGATCAGGTTGCAGACTTGCTGCCACACCCCGTCTTCCGGCGACTCGAAAATAGCGACGTTCTGATGGTTCAAAATCGCCAGTCCGATCGACTCGGGCAGATACCAAGTGCGCGCCAACAGGTAGCCCACCACCGCATGCTGCGTTTGGTGGTGCGATACTTCGATCTCAAGCATTTTTGCGAGCGTTTGCGCTTCGCACTTTTCGAGCGTGCTCCAATAGGAAGGAAAACGCGCCTGCATCAGCGGCATGCCGCAATCCTGGAACAGGCCGTAAGTATAGGCTTCGTCGACGGCAACCCCTGACGCCATTTCCGCAAGACGAGCCGATACTTGGGCAACCCGCAGCGAGTTTAGCCAGAAACGCTCCATCTTTTGCTCACCTTCCGGACTCAGCGCCTGGCGCAGCAGCACCCCGCGCACGATATTGCCAAGGTTGCGCAAACCGAGCAGTTGCAACGCCTGATAGACTGACGAGACACGGTTGTTCAGACTGAAAAACGGTGAGTTGACGGTTTTCATGACCGATGCCGACAAGGTCAGGTCGCTCGAGATCAGTTGCGCGATGCGGTCAAAATCCGGTTCCGGGCGCAATTGCTCTTGTTCAAGTTGCAACAGGATGGCGGGGCATGGCGGGATCACCATGCTTTTGAGCATATTTTCGGCCTGGAGCGGGTCGATTTCCTTGAGCATGAGTGAGCACGGCTCGTTTAATTAGTAAACGCTGATTCTACTTCAAAAACCCGATGGCACAACAAGACGTGCCGACAGACTCTGGCTATCTGCAGGACTCGTTGTCACGGATCTCACCAGCAGCAGCTTTCCCTCTTATAATGAGACATGGCTTATAAACAACCCATATCCGTTCTGGTCGTCATCCACACGCCGCAACTGAAAATCCTGTTGCTCGAACGCGCGGATTTTCCCGGGGCATGGCAATCGGTGACCGGCAGCCGCGAAGATGACGAAACGCTCGCGCAGACCGCGCGACGCGAAGTGGGCGAAGAAACCGGCATCAACGCGCATGACTACCCATTGAGCGACTGGCGATACAGTTCGGATTTCGAAATATACGAAGTTTGGCGACATCGCTACGCGCCGGGTGTCACGCACAACACGGAACACGTGTTCAGCCTTGAGGTGCCCGAAGCATTGCCGGTCAAACTCGCCGAACACGAGCACCTGCAGCATCGCTGGGTGGACTGGCAAGAAGCCGCAGACATCGTGTTCTCACCATCAAATGCCGAGGCGATACGCCAGCTGCCGGAATACCTCGCCAACAGGTGAAGTCATCATGGACCGCCGTTTAAGAGTTGCGTCGTACAATATCCACAAGGGCGTTTCGACCTTTAATCAGCGCCTCGTGCTGCACGAAGTCCAGCGCGAGTTGTACCGCCTGGATCCGGATATCGTTTTTTTGCAGGAGGTTCAAGGAGAGCACCAGAGCCGCGCGCAGCGCTTCGCTGCGTGGCCGGATTCGCCGCAGCATGAATTCCTCGCCGGCGAGCATCTTTCCTGCGCTTACGGCCGCAATGCAAACCACAGCGAGGGCCACCACGGCAACGCACTGCTGTCGCGCTATCCGATCCGGTGCAGCGACAATATCGATCTGACACTGCATCGTCTTGAGCAGCGCGGACTCCTGCATTGCGAACTCGAAATCAACGGCTGGGATATCCCGCTGCATGCGTTGTGCGTGCACCTGAATCTGCGGTCGCGCGACCGCCGTCGCCAGTTGACCTTGCTTGCCGACTATATCCGCGAAAAAATCCCGCCACACGATCCGCTGTTGCTGGCCGGCGATTTTAACGACTGGCGCCGCGAGGCGACCCATGTGCTTAAACAGGAACTCGGCCTGCACGAAGCCTTCGAGACCCTGCACGGTGCGCCGGCGCGCAGTTTTCCAGCCCGCATGCCGCTACTGCAGCTCGACCGCATCTACCTGCGCGGTTTCAGCGTCGAAGTCGCAGAAGTGCTTGCCGATACGCCTTGGGTCGGCTTGTCCGACCATGCGCCGCTGTTCACCGTACTGCACAGGCGAAAGGCCGGCTGATGCGCGACTTCGTTCGGGGCAACCAGCTACGTCTGCTGCGCAACGGCCAGGGTTACTTCCCTGCCCTGCTGGCGGCCATCCACGCCGCACGACAGGAGGTGTTCCTCGAAACTTATATCTTCGAACTCGACGAGGTCGGCGCCGAAGTCGCACGCGCGCTGATGGATGCGGCGCAGCGCGGACTCGACGTCAAGGTACAAATCGACGGCTTTGGCGCACGCGAATTCCCGCGCATCTGGCAGGAAAAAATGTCGCAGGCCGGCGTGAAACTATTGTTCTTCCGCCCGGAAATCGGTCGTTTTCTGTTCGACCGCACACGACTGCGCCGCCTGCACCGCAAGCTCGTGGTCATCGACGGCGAAATTGGCTTCATTGGCGGCATCAACATCATTTCCGACCACACCCAGCAACCGCCAGAATTGCCACCGCGCTATGACTATGCGATCGAGGTTCGCGGCCCGGTCGTGCGCCGGATGCATGCGACCGTGGATCATATGTGGCGGCAGACCGCCTGGGTCCGGATCAAGCCGGAATGGCGCAAGAGAAGCCGCCTGCACCCTTCGGGGAAAAGCGCAGGAATGACCTTGGCCCGTTTTGTGACTCGCGACAACCTGCGCCACCGCCACAGCATCGAAACCGAATATCTCGATGCCATCGAGAACGCGCGCCACGAAATCATCATCGCCAATGCATATTTCCTGCCCGGCCTGCGGTTTCGCCATGCATTGATGCGCGCAGCCGCACGCGGCGTGCGCGTCACGCTGATCCTGCAAGGGCTGATCGACCACGCGATCCTGCACTTTGCCACGCGCGGCTATTACCATCAGTTCCTGGATGCCGGGATCGAAATCCACGAATACCGCGAAGGCTTTATGCACGCAAAGGTCGCTGTCATCGACGGCCGCTGGAGCACGGTCGGCTCGAGCAATATCGACCCGTTCAGCCTGCTGCTCGCACGCGAGGCCAACCTGTTCGTGCATGACATCGCTTTTGCCGCGATCCTGCGCGCCGATCTGTGCCGCGTGCGGCAAGAGTGCGCGACCCAGATCCGGCTCGCAGACATCGACCACGCCAGACCCATCCAGCGCCTGCTGCCATGGGCCTGTTTCGGCATCGTTCGCCTGCTGATGGGCATTTTCGGCTACGGCAGGGATCGTTACCTGGAATGAAATTATTAAAAAATCAATATAAATCAATAACTTACAATGAATTCATCCCTCTGCGATTCACCCATTCACAGCGATCCTCCTGCCTGCGCCTTCCGCCATGCACGGATGTTCGCCCTGCCAGTCATCCTGGTCGCCGCCGGAGAAGCCCGCCTGCCCTGTCAGATCGACGCTGAAACCGTCCTGCAACTGATGCGCGAGCATGGCCTGCTTGCGCCGGATGCACTTATCGGCCTCTCCTCGGCGCTGATCGACAGCGACGCGCTCGATTCGCTTGCTTCGTCACAATCGTCCAGCCCATCCGCCCCGGCAGAATCGGCTGGCGACGATCCGTTCGGACTATCGCCAGCCCCGGTCGTCATCAAAGAAGAATCAGCCTGGCTGCGTTTCATGGTCGGCTCGGTTCCGCTTCAGACAACTATGCCCGAAGCCGGCGACACGATCGAAAAATGGGCGATGCCGCTTTCCCAGGCACTGGGCAAGATGCTCGCCAGGGACGGCGCGTCCGTACTGACCCTGCCGCGCGCGCCTCAAGACCTGACAGCCGCACGGACAACAGGCCGCGCAGCCCTGCTGGAAACCCGGTTGCAATTGTTTGCCAGCAACGCCATCCGCGCAATCCGCAGCAAAAACCGCACACCAGTCGCCGTGATCGCCCACCATGAAGATCATGAAGTTCGCATCACGATTTCCTCCGCGGAAGACACCGAGCGCTGGCATGGCTTCGTCTGGCCACTCGAGGCCGGCGAAACCTGCGCTGCCGTTTTTCGCTTTGCCAGCGAGCT
>RRZU011021801.1_pt1 | contig 18434 bp, 18 predicted proteins | sample 2165561 | NCBI WGS metagenome assembly RRZU01 (sample SAMN10456909, study PRJNA506462) | wastewater metagenome | isolation source: wastewater sludge | place: USA: Moscow, Idaho | reverse complement strand
GAAGAGAAGCTATCTCTACTTAAAGCCAAGGAGCCTGTAGATGTATGTTACTCCATTGAAGAGAACCATTTTAATGGAAAAACCACCCTTCAAATGCAGCTTAGAGATATAAAGGTGAGTAGCAAGTAGTTTGTTGCCTTTAAAATCAATTTAAAGGGACTGTTTTAACAAGTTGTGCATTAGTGAAAAGCAAAATATAATCACTACACAAACAACCCGTTACTCTTCTCCAACATAGCGTGATACTTTTTAATACCCTCCTCCAACGTTAAAAATGGTGCTTTATAACCTGAACCTCGCAAAGCCGCAACATCGGCCTTTGTAAATGCCTGATATTTACCCTTTAAGTGATCTGGGAATGGTATTTTAACAATCTTACACGAGGGATCTATCGAGGTAAAAACATTAGCCATCTGTCCAAATGAACGCTCAATGCCCGTGCCGCAATTAAAGATGCCTTGGGCAGGATTTTTATAGAAATGCATCACCACATTTACAATATCTTCGATAAAGATAAAGTCGCGATAAAAATCCTCCGATCCTTCAAATATTTTTATCTCTCCCCCACTCTTTGACTGTTGAAAAAAGTGAAATGGAACCGACGACATAGAGCCTTTATGATTCTCTTGATAACCATATACATTAAAATAACGAAGCCCCACAACGGAAAAGCTATTATCCTTAACCGCCTTACTATCAAAAACAACTCGGCGAACATAATTATCAAAAATCAACTTTGAAAATGCGTAACCATTAAGCGCATACTCGCACTCGCTTTTTTCGGTAAAGCCATTATCACCATTGCCATAAACAGAGGCGCTAGAGGCATAGATAAACGATATTTTATGATCGAGGCAGTAGTGAAGTAGCGTTTTAGAATACTCGTAATTATTTGATATTAAGTAATTACCATCGAGTTCGGTAGTAGCCGAACAAGCGCCTTGATGAATAATCGCTTTTACATCTCTTCCCTCCAAAATAGCAGGCAAGTTTTCGATAAACTCCACTTTATCGATGTAATCACTAAACTTCAACTTATTTAGATTGAGATATTTAGCTGATTTTCCAAGATTATCAACTATTAAAATATCAGTTTCACCTTGCTGATTTAAAGCTCTAACAATATTACTCCCAATAAAACCTGCTCCTCCTGTAACTACAATCATTTTCAACAAATAAAAAGAATAAAACTTTCTTAAAACAACACAAATATATCAATTATAATGTCAATCAAAATTGAACCGTTCCTGATATTCATTTTTTTATACGTAATTTTGCACCCTATCTACAAAGAAAAAGAATCTACAGATGAATATTCTCTTTATAAACTCAATAGGCAAAAATAAGTGGGGAGGAGGCGAAAAGTGGATGCTTACCGCTGCCGAAGGGCTCAAAAATCTGGGACACTCCGTGACCGTAAGTTGCCGCAAAAACTCCATCGTCTATCAAAATGCAACGCTTCGCAACCTATCAACTATACATATCATCTCGAATATTGATTTCGACATCTGCAAAATAAAAAGTTTACACCGTTTCTGTAAGGAGAACAGGATTAACGTCATAATAGGTTGCTTAAATAAAGATATCAAAACTGCAGGCTTAATGTCGAAACTCTTTGGTGGTCCGCTTATCATCTCGCGCCAAGGAGTGCCTCAAATCACAAAACTTTGGAAATACAAGGTGGTTTTCAAATACTTATGCGATGGAATGGTTACAAATACCTACTCTATCAAAGAGATTTACGACTCTTATAAATGGTGGAACAAAGAGTTTATTGAGGTGATATATAATGGTTTAGAGATGCCTGAGCCATCAAAAACTGCCTACAACTATCCTATACCCAACGATATTAAGAGAGAAGACGCTAAAATAGTTTTATCGGCAGGACGTCTAGCCCTCCAAAAAGGATACAATTATCTCATAGATGCGGCCAAAATTGTAAATCTCGAGAATAAGAATATCCTCTTTTACATAGCTGGAGAGGGCAAATTAAAAGAGAAGTTACAAAAACAAATATCTGAAAATGGTCTCGAAAACAGGGTCTTTTTAATTGGTTTTGAGGCAGATATAAAACCACTCTTCCAATCGGCTAACCTGCTGGTACTTTCGTCACTCTACGAAGGGATGCCAAACATTGTTATGGAGGCAATGGCGTATGGCTTACCAGTGATCTCAACCAAAGTAAACGGTGTAGATGAACTTATTGGCGACGAGAGTTGCGGTGGAATAATTGAACCCGCCAATCCGCAAATAATGGCTAAAGAGATCGTAAGTTTCTTCACCAAACCAACTCATATCGACCAGATTAGAAATGCTAAAGCGAGAGTTCAAAACAACTTTTCGGTAGAGCAAATGAGCATGAAATTAGAGCGTTATCTCCTTAAAAAGTTAGAGATGAAAGCAAAAAAGAGAGTTTTAATCATCCAAACCGCTTTTATTGGCGACGTGGTACTCATCACACCTCTCATCGAAACATTGGCTCACGAACATCCTAATTGGGATATTGACATTCTGGTACGTAGCGGTAATGAAGCAATTTTGGCAAATAATCCAAAGCTAAACGAGGTTCTGGTTTTTGATAAGAAAAATGGTAAATACCGAAATCTAATAAACCTGATCAAAAAAATTAGAGGTAACCGTTACGATGAGGTTATAAATATTCAACGCTATTTCACAACAGGCTTGATTACAGCACTTTCAGGCGCAAAATCAAAGTCAGGATTCAATAAAAATCCACTCTCAATCTTTTATACCCATAAGGTAAGTCACCAAATGGGCGAAGTTAAGACCGAGCATGAAGTGGAACGAAATCTCAAAACCATCGAGCACCTCATCACTCAAAAAATCATTCAACCTAAAATATATCCTTCTGCCGAAGATTACAAAAAAGTGGAGCGTAGCAATAGATATGTTACCATGGCACCCTCATCGGTATGGTTTACAAAAGCACTACCAACACACAAATGGCTAGAGCTTATGTCTTTAATTAACGAAGAGACCGACATCCTTTTGCTTGGAGGAAAAGGTGATGCGCCACTTTGCCAAAATTTAATTGAACTTTCGGGACGAAAAAACGTTTTCAACCTTGCTGGTGAGTACTCCTTGTTGCAGTCGGCCGCATTGATGCAAAATGCCTCCATGAACTACGTAAACGACTCGGGGCCATTACATTTAGCATCGGCAGTAAACGCACCTGTTCGAGCATTTTTTTGCTCTACAGTAAAAGAGTTTGGCTACACCCCACTCTCTTCAAACAGCAAAGTTATTGAAGTTGATGAAGTTTTAGATTGTCGCCCATGCGGATTACACGGTAAAAGGAGTTGCCCAAAAGGACACTTCAAGTGCGGCGAAATTGATGTAAAAAATGCATTAGTATAAAAAATATGAGTTACAAAAGAGAAGATTTTGAAATAATGGCACCCGTAGGCTCTTACGAGTCACTTATGGCAGCCATTCAAGGGGGAGCAAACTCGGTTTACTTTGGTATTGAGCAACTTAACATGCGCGCCAAATCGTCGAACAACTTCACCACCGAAGATCTTAAAAAAATTGTGGGCATTGCTCAAGAGAACAACATAAAGACTTATCTTACAGTAAACACCGTACTTTACGATAAAGATATGGCTCTGATGCGTCGTATCATCGAAACGGCAAAAGAGTCCAACGTATCTGCGATTATTGCCTCCGATATTGCCGCATTAAGTTACGCTCGTGAAATTGGCGTAGAGGTTCATCTATCTACCCAACTGAATATCAGCAACTTTGAGTCGCTTAAGTTTTATGCCATGTTTGCCGATGTGGTTGTTTTGGCACGCGAACTTAACATGGAGCAGGTTAAAGAGATTTATCAACTCATTGAAGAGCATCAGGTTAAAGGACCAAGTGGAAATCTTATTCGCATTGAAATGTTCTCGCACGGAGCGCTCTGCATGGCCGTTTCGGGCAAATGCTACTTAAGTTTGCACACCAACCAATCAAGCGCCAATAGAGGTAGCTGTTTGCAAAATTGCAGACGCAGCTATATTGTAACAGATAAAGAGACAGGCGAAGAGCTAGAGGTTGATAATGAGAATATTATGTCGCCCAAAGATCTTAAAACCATCCACTTTTTAAATAAAATGGTGGATGCTGGCGTGCGTGTATTTAAAATTGAAGGTCGTGCACGTGGGCCAGAATACGTTAAAACGGTGGTTCAGTGTTACAACGAAGCACTTGATGCAGTATTGAACGATACCTATACACACGAAAAAATAGCCCATTGGGATTCCCGACTTCAACGTGTTTTTAATCGCGGTTTTTGGGATGGTTACTATCTTGGGCAACGCTTGGGCGAGTGGACATCAAACTACGGATCGTTGGCCACTAAGAAGAAGATGTATATTGGAAAAGTAACCAATTTCTTTCCAAACATAGGTGTTGCCGAATTTTTAATGGAGACACAAACTCTTAAAATTGGCGAAGAGGTTCTTATAACCGGCACCACAACAGGTGTTGTTGAAATGGTTGTGGAGGAGATAAGAGTGGACTTAAAACCAACTCAGGAGACAAAAAAAGGGGAACTTTTTTCGATGATTACCCCCGAAAAAGTACGTCGTGGCGATAAATTATACAAAATGATTGAAACAAAAGGGTAATTAAAAACATATCATAATGGTAGGGACAAGTCGCGACTTGTCCTTTTTTTTTGACAGTTTGCGAGTTATCCCTACAATTTCACAACCACACAATATCAAAGCCCTCTGCACGTTATAGCAGAACCCACCACCCCTTTTTATCAAAAAAAACAAAAAAAATGGCTACCAACTACTTTCTGTTCAAAGGTTTAATTATCTTTACTTTTGCATAACTTGTCTAGAATGATAAATAATCATATTGCATTTAGTTACAATCTCACCGACAATGGTAGAGCAAAAGCTGAAATTACCATTGGTGATAACAGTTGGCTTTTTGAAGTATCTAATCAAGGAGACCCTCTCAAAGAGCTTCTTGATAATATGTGCACCATGATATTAACCCCGTCGCACTTATGGGACGAACAAAATCAATTTGCAATGGATTGGTTTTGCGAGATGATAGGTGTAAGATGGACTCTTGCCACTGAAGATGCGAACAATCTTTATGTGAAATTAGAGGTCTTTGATGATATATTTGACGAAGACTCTGGAAATATGATCTTCGAAACCGAATGCAGCTATATTAATTTCTACAACGCCATTGTTAAAGAGCTCGACCGATTTATTAAAACCGTTGGAATTCTCAATTACAAACAAAAATGGCATAACCAAGGGTTTCCAATCTCAAGTTTTCTCTTTCTTAAAAAAATGCTCATTGAGCGCGGTGTTTGGACACCTAATGCAAAACCTTCAAAAGCATTTAACGATGAGATTGAACTATTAAAATCTTAATCTTCTCCCACAATACTCTCATCCACTACCGCTTAAAACAATACATTCACATGACAAAAGAGAGACGCCCCCATATTGGAATTTACGGGCGCAGAAATAATGGCAAAAGCACCTTCATCAACATCCTCACCAACCAAGATATTGCCATTGTTTCAGATATTGCCGGAACAACAACCGATCCAGTAAAAAAGGCCTACGAAATAACTGGTTTTGGTGCCGTCACACTCATCGACACCGCTGGAATTGACGATACGGGAGAGCTTGGTGTCAAAAGAGTTGAGAAGAGCTTGGCCTCAATAAAACTCATTGACCTTGCCATTTTAGTTATCACCAATAACGAGCATGGAGCATTTGAAGAGCAACTGATCGCCGAATTTAAAAAACTCGATACCCCCTTTATCCTTCTTCACTCTAAAAGTGATATCAATCCATTAACAAACGAGTGTAAAGATCTTTACAAAAGCAAAGGCGCTTCTGAGGTTATAAGTTACTCATCTAAAGCACCTAACATCGACCAAATTCTCCATACCATTCGAAAAGCAATACCCGATTCGGCCTACACAACACCCTCGCTCGTAGGCGACTTGATAAAGCAAGGAGATATTGTTCTACTCATTACACCAATAGATATTGAAGCCCCCGAAGGAAGACTTATTCTACCTCAGGTTCAGGCCATAAGAGATATTTTAGATAACGATGCTGTGTGCATTGTTTTAAAAGAAAGAGAAGTAGATGCCTTTTTGAGCAAAACGGGCATCAAACCCGCTTTGGTAATAACGGATAGTCAGGTGTTTCCAAAAGCCGATGCCTCCATTCCTCGAGATATTCCTCTCACAAGTTTTAGCATCTTGCTCGCTCACCACAAAGGCGATTTCTTTAACTATGTAAAAGGAACACCCAAAATTGCCGAGCTTAAAGATGGCGACCGCATTTTGATGCTCGAGAGCTGCTCGCACCACACTTCGTGCGACGATATTGGCCGAGTTAAAATTCCGCGTTGGCTTGCTAATTTTACCGGCAAAAAACTTGAAGCTGATGTCGTTTCGGGGCTCAATGAGATTAAGCGTCCCATTACCGACTATGCCCTTGTAATTCAGTGCGGCGGCTGCATGATAACACGCAAACAGCTTATTAACAGGCTCAAACCTGCCATCGAAGCCAATATCCCTGTCACCAATTACGGTATGGCAATAGCCTATGTACATGGCATTTTTAATCGTGCCATCGAACCATTTATACAACAGCAACAATCAGAAGTTGATTATATTTAATACCCCATACAGACAATGTCCATTTTAACGACCAAAGAGCTAACAAAGCAATATGCTAACCATTTGGCTCTCAACAAAGTATCTATTAGTGTGTCTGAAAATAAAATTTTTGGACTACTCGGGCCTAACGGAGCTGGTAAAACATCTCTCATTCGCATCATTAACCAAATTACAGCACCAGACAGCGGCGAAGTAACGCTCTTCGACAAACCTATCAGTCGAAAAGATATTGGTTTAATTGGATATCTACCCGAAGAGCGCGGATTGTATAAAAAGATGAAAGTAGCCGAACACATCTTATATCTAGCTCAACTTAAAGGTGTTAGCAAAGCAGATGCCATCAAAAGAGTTCAATACTGGTTTAAGAAATTTGAAATTGAGGCTTGGCATGCCAAAACCATCGACGAGCTCTCGAAGGGGATGCAACAAAAGGTACAGTTTGTTGGTACCATTATTCATCAGCCCAAACTTTTAATTCTAGATGAGCCCTTTAGCGGATTCGACCCCATTAACGCCCTTATGCTTAAAGAGGAGATTCTGAATCTTAAAAGCACAGGAACAACCATCATCTTAAGTACACATAATATGGCTTCGGTGGAGGAGATATGCGACGATATTGCACTCATTAACAAAGGAGTAGTACTTTTAAGCGGCTCGGTAAAAGAGGTTCGCGAGAGTTACAAAAACAATCTACTTAAAATCGAGATTCAAGGATCTACCGAATTCAAAGAGAGTCTGGAAAAACTCTTTCCCGATGCCTCAATTGAGAATGCTCCCAACAGCGTTTTGGCATTCTCAACGCAATTAGCAAATGGTGAATCCCCTAACGCCATCATATCCAAACTATTACCACTTGGCACTATTGTCTCAATCAACGAGCAATTGCCTACCATGAACGATATCTTTATTAACAGCGTAAACCAACACAACCACACAAAATAGTCTCAATATGAACAAGATAGCACTCATCATACAACGCGAATTTCTCTCTCGTGTACGCAAAAAGAGCTTTATCATCATGACCATCTTAGGTCCGCTTTTATTTGCAGCCATGGCCATTGTGCCTACTCTGCTCACGCTTATGGATAGCTCAAACAGATACAATATTGCAGTTTTTGATAGCACTAATTCCTACCAAGAGTGCTTTGTCAATAGCGACAAAATCACCTTCAGCTATCTCGACGAAAACGATAAAATCTCCCCGTCGGCGCTACTCACCTCATCAAAAGAGGCTAAATACGATGGATACCTAGATATCTCCGAAGACCTCATTGAAAACCCCTCTGCGATCAAGCTCTACTCTCAAAACCCAATTACACTCGAGAGTCAGCACGAGATTAATAGAATGGTAGAAGCCTATTTGCGCACTAAAATATTGAATCAAAATCAATCGCCCGAATTCCAATCAGTTATCGCGAAACTCGAAAAAGCAAAAATTTCCATCACCAACATCACCGTTACTCAAGATGGTGAAGAGACCAAAAACGCAGCCGAAATGGCTATGGGTATTAGTATGTTACTTGCCTTTTTAAGTTATGGACTTATCATTGGTTACGGTTCACAGGTAATGAAAGGTGTTACCGAAGAGAAAACAAATCGTATCGTAGAGATCATCATCTCATCGGTAAAACCATTTCAACTCATGATGGGCAAAATCATTGGCATTGCCATGGTTGCTCTTACTCAGTTTCTTATCTGGATTGCCTTAACCCTAGCCATCATTACCTTTGTGCAAACCGTAGTGCTTCCCAAAGAGACCAAACAACGTATGGAACAACAGATGGCAACACAAAATGGGCAAACTACCATTGGAGCAGCATCAGTACAAGCGCCAACGCAACAATCCATGACAGAATCCATCACCAACCAACTTATGGGCATCGAGCTTAAATATCTACTTTTTATGTTTGCCTTCTACTTTATTGGTGGATATCTACTTTATGCCGCCATGTTTGCTGCCGTTGGCTCGGCCATAGATCCCGATACCGATTCACAGCAATTTGTAATGCCCGTGATGATGCCTCTCATCATAGCACTCACCATTGCCATGAGCACCAGCCGTGATCCGCATGGCGCTTTGGCCTTTTGGGGTAGCATCATTCCGTTTACCTCGCCTATCATCATGATGGCTCGTTTACCCTACAGCGTTCCACTCTGGCAACTACTTCTCTCAATGGGATCTCTCATCATTACCTTCGTTGGAATGACCATTTTTGCGGCTAAAATTTACCGTGTAGGCATTTTAATGTATGGAAAAAAAGTGAGTTATAAAGAGCTATGGAAATGGCTCAAATACAAGTAAAATAAGAAGTTTCTATGAGTTCGAATGTAATTGAACTGCCTATTTGTGCTACTTTTTTACTACTTTTTACTAACACGCAGTTACTTAGCCTTTGTTTTTGATATAGAATTACTACTTTTATGCAAACGTTTTCAATCATTAACTTTCATTAATTATTTTTATGAGCACAACAACCGCTAATCAAGCACAAAAACCTAATTATACTCTGCCTATAATTATGATGTTTGCGCTTTACTTCATGATTGCTTTTGTAACCAACATGCAAACCCCATTTGCAAACGTGGTTAAAGGACAGTTTAACCTTGCTGAATGGCAAACAACTCTAGGTAACTTGGCTAACTTCATCGCCTATGCCGTAATGGGTATTCCGGCCGGTCTTTTACTACAAAAAAACGGTTATAAGTTTACCTCTCTAACAGCCGTAGCTGTAGGTTTTATTGGTGTTTCAATCACCCTTTTCTCAGGTTATATCGGAAGTTTCGCAATCTATTTAACAGGTGCATTCATCTCAGGTTTCTCTATGTGTTTGCTTAACACCGTGGTTAACCCAATGCTTAATAGCCTCGGTGCCGATGAGAAAAAAGGTAACCAATTAAACATGTTCGGAGGAGTTTTAAACTCAACAGGCGGTACTATTGCTCCAATCTTTGCAGGTATTTTAGTTGGTCAAATTGCCAATCCTCAAATCTCCGATGTTAGTCCACTTCTATATCTAGGAATGGCCATCTTTGCTATTACTTTTGTTGTTCTTTATTTCGTACAAATCCCTAATCCTAACCTAGTTAAAGATGCTCCAAAAGAGAAACACCCACACAGTGCACTCTCTTTCCGTCACTTTAACTTTGGTATCATTGCAATTTTCGTATACGTGGGTATCGAAGTAGGACTTCAATTCTTTGCTAACTCTTACATGACAGCTTCACTTACTCCCGAAAATGGCCCTAAAGGTTTGGGAATCAATGCCGGTGTAGCAGGAACATTAGTAGGAACCTATTGGTTACTAATGCTTGTAGGTCGTTTAATTGGCGGTATTATTGCAGGTAAAGTATCAAGCAAAATTATGCTTACAGCCGTATCTTCGGTAGGAGCTCTTTTGGTTACACTTTCAATGTTTATGCCTACAGAACTCGTTAGCTTTCCAGCTTTCAACTCCGACTTCACAATTGGATTACAACAAGTTCCACTTAACATCGTTTTCATCATTCTTTGCGGATTATGTACCTCTGTAATGTGGCCTAGCATTTTCAACCTTGCCACTTCAGGCTTAGGAAAATACACCGCAATGGCATCAGGTATCTTTATGGTAATGGTTTGTGGTGGTGGTATCTTACCAGCTATTCAAGGTGTTGTTGCCGATATGGCGGGCTACACAGCAAGCTACTGGGTTCCTTTAATCGGACTTCTTTACCTTATCTATTTTGCCCTTGTTGGTAGCAAAAACGTTAATAAAGACATCGTGATCGACTAATTCAACGCACGTTATATACAAAAAGAGGAGCTTTAGGGCTCCTTTTTTTATATTAATTTGGGCGTGCCACCCAAATGGGCAAATCCTGTACAGACGCACAGCTGTGCGTCTCTACAGCTGTGCGTCTCTAGCAGCCCCCTTCCTCTGGTGCCCATTTGGCTGTCGGTCTGCGGCTGCAACTCCTCGTTTTGTCTCCGCAAGCTACGCCAAAACTGCGGGGTTTCCGCCTACGCCCTCACGCGCTGCCATAGTAGCCCTTAACAATATTAAAAAAACTCTAAAAAAGATAATCATCTATTTGAAAATAAACCTACATTTGAAAAACAATCTACCACTTAGCCCATGACAAAAAATACTCTTTTCAAAATATTGTCTATATCTCTTCTCACAACCTTTTCCAGTTGCAATTTCAACAGCGTCATCTTTGGACCATGGAAAAACGCTCCTTCGTCTAGAAATTTTAGCTGGAAACAAGGAAACGATACAATACACCTTAGTTTTAACGGTTCAAACTATCAACCTACCTACATTCGAAATCAAAAAGACACAATAAAGTTTGATTTTAGCATAGAAAGCGTAGTCTTTAAGAGTGCAAATGGCAATCTGCTCAATGGATGGTTCTTAATCCCTAAAAACAAACAAAACAATATAACAATACTACACTTACATGGAAATGCAGGTAATTTATCAAGTCAATTAAATACAATTTCGCCACTGGTTAAACAAGGGTTTCAGGTATTTATGTTCGATTATAGTGGTTATGGATATTCTGAAGGATCACCCTCTAAAGAGAATATCTTAGTTGACGCAAACTCAGCTTTTGATTATCTAAAAAATAGAGAGAAACTTAAAAAAGATAAATTCGTCATTTATGGTCAGTCACTCGGTGGTTGTATTGGAGTTGTATTAGGCGAACAACGACAAAAAGAGATTGATGGACTTATTATTGAAGGTGCATTTACCTCTTATAAAGGAATGGCGTCTAACTATCTTCCAGTTATTGGCAGTTCACTCGTAGCGCAAGATTATAGCGCAATAAGCTCCATCGAAAAATTTCATAAACCTATTCTCATTATCCACAGTAAAGAAGATCAAGTAATTCCCTTTAAAATGGGGAAAGAACTTTATGAAAAAGCCAATAATCCAAAAGAATTTTTTGAGATAAATGGGTTTCACATCTGTGGTGCCATAAATTACCCAAACGAGATTGCTTTAAAAATACGACACTTAGTTAATGATACAGCTCTATAGACCTGGACACTAATTAATACCCACCTTACCGCGTTAACGAACGATGCAAAAAAACATAGTAACTCACTCCCAAAACAGATACCAAAACGCCACATACTTGCAAAAAATGCAATAACTGAATCCAACCATTTGAGAATGCAACCAGTACAAATTCGCCAACTACCAAAATCAGTAAAACTATACTCAAAAAGGCAGCCACCAGATAAGTTGTGCTGCTAATCAAATTCAAAAAACGTAAACTCCTACTGATATTAAAAATCCAAATCGCAAACACTACTACCCCAATCCATCCTACTATATAATAAGGTAATACGTTAAATGCAGCTCCCCTCTCAATTTTCATCCGTAACAGAAATAACAAAACTGCCCCAAGGGCAACCAAAGGTGCGCTTATATTACCAACAAAATTTAACCCCTTTTGGGCTTTATAATAGGTATTAATCTGATCGTGCAAATGTCTTACCAAGCTAAAAATGGCAACACCCTTAATAATTTGTAATGGATAAACTAGGTAATCAATCCAAAATACAGACGTTGTAAAAAGTATATTATCAACCTTTAATAATGCTATCACCCCAATTAGAAACTCTATCGAAATCAATCCAATAATGGTTATGTTGAAACTTCTCTTTAAGTTAGACGAAATCATCTTACCGCTTCTTTGAATTTGTTACATCTCCGGCTCCACTCTGCTTTTCGGTAAGTTCACGCTCATAATAGGTATCAAAGCTAATAGAGTCAATTTGTGCAAAACCAATCACATCTTGCTTAAACCACTTGCCGTTTTCATCTATCAATTTAACTTCAATGGCATCTTTTAAAACATCGATAACTTTACCTACATAATAGGTATCACCATTCTGATTAGTAAAGATGGAGATGAGCTTTTCACTCTTCTTAATCCACTTAAAGAAATCGCCAAAACTATTAAGCGAAGAAAGAGGAATGCCATTAGCTATAAGTGCCCAATTATTCACCTCAATAGCTGCCAACTCCTCTTCATCTAAATGTCGAAAATTACCTATCTCCTGATTCTTTAAAAGCGTTAATCCATCATAACAACCCATTGAGTCATCAAAGGTAACCATCAAAAAAATCTCTTCGTTGGCTTTCAGGCAGATACCCGTAAAAAATTCATCTCTAACTGGCAACATATCCACATATAGTGGTACATGTTTTTCTATTTCATTTTCCATCAATTATCTATTTTTTGCAAAGATGCGTATTTTTTATCGCCTATTACACACTTAAATCATCCAAAAAAGCAATCGACGCACACCCGACTTTGTTCAAAAAATGAGATAGAAAGAATAAATCGACGTTTTTCTGTAAAATAGTTAACATAATAATTTCGCAAACGGTAGTCCAAATGTTAAAAAAGGTAGCTAAAAAGAGGATTTTCAATGTTTTATAAATAATAATTTAATGTTTAACAAATTGTTGAAAACCCTAGAAAACAGAGGGGCTATCCGAAATAAAAGACCAAAAACAGTTATTTTGCCTCAAAACACACAATTATCCATATTACTGTCAGACATTGAGGACTTTAACAAATAGAATAAAGCTAATTTAACTATTTTTCACACAAAAAGCGGTCACGATAATTTGGTCAAAACATGCTTTTCAGCATAATTTTGCACTGAAAAGGAATCAATAGGAGCTCGCTCCAAAATCCATTTCAGAGTTAATGGGTAGGTAGTTCATCATCGATCCCGAGTGTTAACCAAACAATAATTAATGAAAAACATAAAATTCTTATCATTCATTTTTTTAGGAGCATTGGTCATTCTATCGTTCAATTCTAACACGGCTAAAAGCGCCATTGGATTAGAAGTAGGCGACAAAATCCCAACCATCAACGCACAATCAATCCAAGGATCCACTTTTGATCTAAAAAATTTAAAAGGAAAAATGGTCATTGTGAACTTCTGGGCCTCTTACGATGCTGAATCAAGAGTTGAAAATTTTGCAAAATCTAACCTAATTAAAAAGTACAAAACCGAAAAATTTAAAGATGGCGACGGCTTAGCTTTCGTTAGTATCTCTTTCGATCGCTTTAAATCACCACTTATGCAAGCCATTGAACGCGATGGACTAAGTGAAGCAATTAATATTTGCGACTTTAAAGGAGTAAACTCCGAACTTGCAAAGGCATTCGGAACAGCCATTCCAACACAATTTCTTATTGACGGAAATGGCTTTATTATTGCCAAAAGCTCAAAAGTACAAGATATTGCACTTGCTCTGGAGAAATATCTAACACACTAGAACAACACTGTAAATTAAATAAAACTACTTATTAAACGACCATCTAGTTTATTCAAATGAACTTTGTGGTCGTTTTTTTATTTTACTTACATTTGCAAACCATTATAATTTAGAAATATATGAAGACATTAACCTTATTATCGTTCCTACTTATTGGAATTTCTGTATCGTGCCAAATCGCACCTAAAAAAGAGTTAGCTATTGGTGATAAGGCGCCCGAACTTAGTTTTAAAACTCCCGAAGGCAAAATATTGGCCCTATCCTCTTTTAAAGGTGACCTAGTCTTAATTGATTTTTGGGCATCATGGTGCGGTCCGTGCCGTAGAGAGAACCCAACAGTAGTAAAAGCCTACAACGAATACAAAGACGCAAAATTTACCGAAGGTAAGAAATTTGTCATTTATAGCGTCTCTTTAGATAAAGATATGGAGGCTTGGAAAGGTGCTATTGCGGCAGATAAGTTAGTATGGACATCACACGTTAGCGACCTTGGTGGTTGGCAATCAAAACCAGCAGAAATCTACAACGTGCACTCAATACCATCCAACTATCTAATAAATGGGAAAGGCGTCATCATTGCTAAAGATTTGCGCGGTGAAGAACTTATAGAAAAATTAAAATCACTCAAAAAATAGAATTCTAAAAGATCAATTTGGTAATATTTAAATCGAAATGCTGCCAAAATGCCCACTCGTAGCCTTAAAATATGTCAAAGTGACCAGTAAAGGGAGTTTGGCAACATTCTTGTAACTTCCTTATCACTAATTAAAACAATTGATTTACTCATTTAAGTTATGTCAAAACATTCGCATAAAAACGAAGAGGCCGAAAAAGAGCCAGTAAACACTCAAGCAGAAGAGAGTGGTGCTAATAGCACAGAGACTGCCGAAGCAACCACCGAAACAGCTCCTGTTCAAGAACTTACTGTAGAAGAGGAACTTACTAAAAAAATAAATGAACTGAACGATAAATACCTGCGCCTAAGTGCAGAGTACGACAACTACCGTAAACGCACTCTTAAAGAGCGTGCAGATCTTCTTAAAACGGCTGGCGAGTCGGTTTTGATAAGCATTCTTCCTGTGGTAGATGACTTTGAACGTGCATTATCACATCTAAATGAAGCTACCGATTTAGAAGCAATTAAAGAGGGCATTGTACTGATTCACAAACGTTTTACCGACTATTTAAGCCAAAAAGGTGTAAAAGCAATCGAAACAAATGAGGCACCTTTTGACACCGATTTGCACGAAGCTATTACTAAAATTCCAGCTCCAACCGCCGAACTTAAAGGCAAAGTGATGGATTGTGTTGAAAAAGGATACACCCTTCACGACAAAGTAATTCGTCACTCTAAAGTAGTGGTAGGAGAGTAAGTTGAGTTTTTAAAGGCCGTTCAAATTTAGATTATGTCAAAAAGAGATTATTACGAAATACTAGAAGTTTCAAAAAACGCATCTGCCGATGAGCTAAAAAAAGCTTATCGTAAAAAAGCGATCCAATATCACCCCGATAAAAATCCGGGCGATAAGGCTTCGGAAGAGAAGTTTAAAGAGGCTGCCGAGGCTTACGAAATTCTTAGCGATCCTCAAAAACGTCAACGCTACGATCAATTTGGTCATGCTGGCATGGGCGGAAATGGCGGCTACAGTGGGCAAGGAATGAATATGGATGATATCTTCTCTCATTTTGGCGACATCTTTGGTGGCGGCGGATTTGGCGGATTCGGCGGATTTGGTGGCGGTGGTCGCAGCCAAGGACGTAGAGTAAACAAAGGCTCAAATCTTCGTGTTAAGGTAACGCTTAACCTCCAAGAAATTGCGAACGGAGCTGAGAAAAAACTTAAAGTTCGCAAATCAGTAGAGTGTAACACCTGTCATGGAAAAGGTGCTGAAAAAGAGAGCGACTTCCAAACGTGTTCAACCTGTAAAGGAAGCGGCCATGTAACTCGCATAAGCAACACCATTTTAGGACAAATGCAAACATCGGCTACCTGCCCAACATGTAATGGCGATGGTAAAATCATCACCAACAAGTGTAAAGCATGTGCGGGTGAAGGTATCGTTACAGCCGAGGAGGTAATCTCGGTAAATATCCCAGCAGGCGTTGAAGATGGAATGCAACTTCAAGTATCGGGTAAAGGAAACGCTGCTCGACGTGGTGGAATTAATGGCGATCTACTGGTAGTTATTGCAGAAGAGGCGCACCCTGAACTTATTCGCGATGGCGTAGATCTTATCTACCCTCTCTATATTAGTGTTCCAGATGCTATTTTAGGGTGCTCTGTTGAAATCCCAGCGGTGGATAGTCGCTTAAAACTAAAAATTGAGCCAGGAACGCAACCGGGTAAAATCCTGCGTCTTAAAGGTAAAGGATTACCAGAGGTTCAAAGCTACGGCAGAGGCGACTTACTCGTAAAAGTAAATGTTTTCATTCCAAAAGAGATCTCAAAAGAGGAGAAAAAAACCATTGAGAAACTTCAAACGTCTGACTCTTTTAACCCCACAACTGCCGAGGCTAAAGGGTTATTTAGCAAATTGAAAAATATATTCGAATAACGGTTAAATGTCTTAATTCAAGAAAAAACAACTAAAAATCGAAAATAGCTCCAAAAAAATTGTGCTATTTAAAAAAAAGTTTATAAAATTGCACTCATAAGAATTGTAAAAGATGACCGTATTAAATAAAAATATCAATTGGTGGTGGCACAGCTGTAATTTATTCCAGATGGGGTGAAGGCATTGTGCTATTCTCTAAGCAGAAATAACAAGGCTTACCTATCTCAGGTAAGCCTTTTGTTTTTTCTATAATCAACTAAAAATTAACAGACTTAAAAATATTAAGTATGAAAAAGATAAAAATTAAAAGTATTGCACGCAAAATTCCGGCTAACATAGCTGACGTGATAACACCAGTAAGTATCTACCTGAAAATCAGAGACAAATATCCTAACTCAATACTTCTTGAGAGCTCCGATTATCACGGAAATAGCAACTCTCTATCTTTCATCTGCTTCGAACCTATTGCCGAATTTTTAATTGATAATGGAACTTTAACTACCACCTATCCAAACGGTGAAGTTGCTAAAACAAGCGACATTTCCAAAATTTCGGTTCCCGATAAACTAGATTCCTTTATCAACACCTTTGATGTAGATGGACACGACTCCCCAATTAAAATCAATGGTTTTTTTGGCTATGCGGGCTACGATGCAGTTCAATACTTTGAGACGATTAAACTGCAAGCGCAACGCAAAAGCGAACACTCAATTCCTGAGATGCGATATGTATTTTATAAATATATTCTTGCATTTAACCACTTCTCTAATCTCCTCTATTTAATAGAGAATTTAACAGAAGAGGCTACTAGTGAGATAGATACACTTATTAAGAGTCTTAGCAACCGCTCAGTTTCTACCTTTAACTTTAAAACTCAAGGTGATGAAAAATCCAATATCACCGATGAGCAATACCTTGAAATGGTGAAAAAAGGAAAAGAGAGCTGTTACCGTGGTGATGTCTTCCAGATTGTTCTTTCTCGTCAATTTAGTCAGGGGTTTTTAGGTGACGAATTTAACGTTTATAGAGCTTTACGAAATATCAATCCATCACCTTACCTATTCTATTTCGATTACGGAAGCTACAAAATATTTGGATCATCGCCTGAAGCTCAACTCATTATAAGCAAAGGAGTTGCAACTATTAATCCAATCGCTGGTACATTCCGACGCACTGGCGACGATATCAAGGATAAAGAGCTTGCTGTAAAACTTTCACTCGACCCAAAAGAGAATGCCGAACATGTAATGCTAGTTGATTTGGCTCGAAACGATTTGAGTCGCAATTGTAAGAACGTAAAAGTCAACACATTCAAGGAGGTTCAATACTATTCACATGTTTTACACTTAGTAAGCGATGTAAGTGGCGAGTTAAAGCCAGATTCAAATACTTGCCGAGTAATGGCCAACACCTTCCCAGCAGGAACTCTATCGGGTGCACCAAAATTCAAAGCAATGGAGCTAATCGATAGCTTCGAAAACCAAAACAGAGGATTTTATGGCGGTTGTATCGGTAATATTGGTTTAGATGGAGGATTTAATCAAGCCATTATGATACGCTCATTTTTGAGTAAAAACAATACCCTATTCTGTCAAGCAGGAGCAGGTGTCGTTTCGGTTTCAGTAGAGGAGCTTGAACTTGCAGAGGTTAACAATAAACTGGGTGCTTTGAAAAAGGCTATCGAAATGGCTAAGGAGTTTTAATAAGTAAAATATTGATTATGAAGATATTAGTTTTAGATAATTACGATTCATTTACATACAACCTAGTTCACTATTTAGAAGAGATATTGAACGATCGCGTGGACGTTTATCGCAACGATGAAATTTCATTAGAAGATGTAAATCTATACGACAAGATTGTTCTCTCTCCCGGCCCTGGAGTTCCCGACGAAGCCGGAATTATGAAAGAGCT
>RRZU012172153.1_pt1 | contig 18437 bp, 23 predicted proteins | sample 2165561 | NCBI WGS metagenome assembly RRZU01 (sample SAMN10456909, study PRJNA506462) | wastewater metagenome | isolation source: wastewater sludge | place: USA: Moscow, Idaho | reverse complement strand
CATGGTAAAGTACGTCGTGCTAAGTTGTACTACCTCCGTGCCCTTACAGGTAAGAAGGCACGTATCAAGGAAACAAGAACCATTGCAGCTGAAAAGTAATTTAAATAAACAAAAAATAAAGAGAGATTCTGCTTGTCAGAACCTCTCTTTATCGTTTTTAACCTTCATAATTTGTCTGTCCGTCATCATCGCCCTTCAACGCATCCTGGAATTCTTTCCAGTTTTGGAATCCCGCAAAGAGAGCCAGTTTGTCAAGAGCTTCAGGTGACAACTTACCGTTTCTTTTAAAATGATGCCACAACTTCGTTATATCCGAAGCAATGTTCATCTTTTTACCCAATTTGTTCTCTGCATCCCGCAAGAGAAGGCTCATCTCACGTTTCATAACATAACGTATTTAAAATTACATACAAAGATATCAATTTTTACTATATGATAAACATATATCGATGAAAAATTGTATCTTTGCAATACATTTTTAATCCCTCAAAATGAAAGAATTAGCTTTAAAGTACGGATGTAATCCCAACCAGAAACCTTCCAGAGTCTATATGGAAGATGGAAGCGAGTTACCAGTAGAAATTATTAACGGCCGTCCCGGCTATATCAATCTCCTTGATGCACTCAACAGCTGGCAGTTGGTAAAAGAACTGAAGGAGGCTACAGGAATGCCGTCCGCCGCCAGCTTCAAACACGTATCCCCTGCAGGTGCAGCCATCGGACTGCCTTTGTCTGATACACTGAAAAAAATCTATTTCGTAGATGATATCAACTTTAAGTTGACTCCTCTGGCCAATGCTTATGCCCGTGCACGTGGTGCCGACCGTATGTGTTCCTACGGTGACTTCTGCGCATTAAGTGATACTTGTGACGAGGCTACAGCCCGACTGATCAAACGTGAAGTAAGTGACGGAGTTATTGCTCCGGATTATACGCCGGAAGCTCTGGAAATCTTGAAAGCAAAGAGAAAGGGAACATACAATGTGATTAAGATTGATCCAGCCTATATTCCTAATCCTGTTGAACATAAACAAGTCTTTGGTGTAACTTTTGAGCAGGGTCGTAATAATGTCAAACTTAACGACTTGAAACTCTTTGAAAACATTCCTACAAAATCCAAGGCCTTTACAAAAGATGCCATCAGAGACCTGATGATCAGCCTCATCACCTTAAAATATACCCAGAGCAATTCTGTTTGCTACGTTAAGGACGGACAGGCTATCGGTATCGGAGCAGGACAACAAAGTCGTATTCACTGTACCCGCCTTGCAGGAAGCAAAGCTGATGAATGGTGGTTGCGGCAGTGTCCTAAAGTCATGAATCTCCCTTTCAAGCCAGGCATACACCGGGCCGACCGTGACAATACTATCAATGTATATATCAGCGATGAATACGAAGACGTATTGCGTGAAGGTACATGGCAACTTTTCTTCAAAGAAAAACCGGAACCAATGACAAGAGAAGAAAGAAAGACCTGGATTGCTCAAAATAAGGAAGTATCTCTTGGAAGTGACGCTTTCTTCCCTTTTGGAGACAATATAGAACGTGCCCACAAGAGTGGTGTTGAATATATAGCACAAGCCGGAGGCTCTATCCGTGACGATAATGTCATTGACACTTGTGATAAATATGGTATCACTATGGCAATGACAGGCATACGTTTATTCCATCATTAAATCAATCAATATGTCGAAAGAAGACGAAATCAATGAGATTATTGCCGGAGGCGGTATTGTATTTAGAAAAGGATCTCATGGCGATAACCAGGACAATGACAAGGTCAAGACAAAAGCCAAGAAGAAGAAGTACATTACTGGTGCCCATGGTTCTGGATCTTCCAAGCAGAAGGCCAAATATCGTGAACAGCGTGCTAACAGAAAATCTCAACATAAGAGCAAATAAGTGAAAGGTCCCTTCTTCAAAGAGAAAGGACCTTTCTGCTGTCTTACTAAACTTTTTCACTTTCAAGGTATCATCATCTAAGCACAATACCAGTATATATTCTTCCCGAGTCCGTTCCAAGTCGGCGAGCTGAGAAATAATCATTGACCTGACTAAAAGTGCAAATATCGGACATCTGAATATTCTCCACTTTTACTCCTGCCTGTTCCAATTGAAATTTATTGCACAGGGGGAGATCTATATGCCATTTGTCATACATTCTGGCAATCTTATTCATTTCAAAACCAACTTTTTCAAACTCATCATAGACTTCCTGCCCAACTTCAAAATTCTCAAGCGAAATACCCGGTCCGACAACAGCCTTGACATCAGAAGGACTGGTACCATAAACACGGTTCATCTCAAGCACCTCCTTATGAGTGATACGATTAAGAGTTCCACGCCACCCTGCATGAACTGCACAAGCCGTGTGATGTACCGGATCATATAGGAGAACAGGAATACAATCGGCTGTAGAAACGCCAATGCATATATTTTTGACATCCGTCATCACGCAATCCACATCCTCCAATAGCATCTTTCTCACCTCTGTAGGAAGAGTAAAAAATTCTTCTGCAATATCACGGCTTTCTATACCATGGGTCTGATGTGGCATGACAAGATGATCACTTTCTATACCCAGTTCTGTACACAAAGCATTTCTGTTTTGAGAAATATTCTGTTCCAGATCACCACAAAAAGCATTTATATTGAACTCACCATAATTTCCTTTACTCACCCCACCATGGCGGGTAGAAGAAAAAGCTGTAACATTATCACCTAACTGATAATATTTTAATTTGGGCTGTTTCAAAATAATTATATCTTATTCGTATTCAAAATTATCCAAGTCATCGACAGCATCAGAGCCATTTTCCATATCCTCTTCATCATCGCCGACATCAACACTTTCTTTTTCCTGCTCTTCGATAAATTTTTTCATATCTTTGTCACGATGAACCAAAGTATCTTCTGCCGTGATCTCCTGAAGTTTATTGCTCTCACTATTAAGTTCTTTCCAAAGGACGTCTTTCAATTCATCAAGTCCAAAACCTGTTACCGAAGAAATAAACACAACAGGAAGATCAATCGGCAATGTTGTCTTCAACATCTCCATCAATTCGTCATCAAGTAAATCACACTTGGTAACAGCAAGGATACGACGCTTGTCAAGCAGTTCCGGATTAAACTTCTGCAGCTCATTCAACAGTACTTCATATTCTCTTTTAATATCATCAGTATCTCCCGGTACCATGAAAAGGAGAAGTGAATTACGCTCAATATGCCGGAGGAATCGCAAACCAAGTCCCTTTCCTTCGCTGGCCCCTTCAATGATACCCGGAATATCAGCCATGACAAATGATTTATTATCGTGATAACTGACAATTCCAAGAGAAGGCTCCAATGTGGTAAAAGGATAATTGGCTATCTTAGGACGAGCACTGGATAATGCCGAAAGCAATGTAGACTTGCCTGCATTAGGGAATCCCACAAGACCAACATCTGCCAGCAACTTCAACTCTAAAATCACAGTCATCTCCTGTGCCGGTTCACCAGGCTGAGCAAAACGGGGAGCCTGACGGGTAGAGGTACGAAACTGGAAATTTCCCAGACCGCCTCTTCCGCCTTTCAACAAGACAACCTCCTGACCGTCATAAGTCACATCACAAACATACTTGCCTGTTTCCGCATCATATATCACCGTACCGCAAGGAACATCAATATAGACATTCTTGCCGTCAGTACCATGGCATTTATCACGGCCGCCATTGCCTCCATGCTCAGCATAGACATGACGCTGATACTTCAAATGAAGCAGAGTCCAATAATTGTGGTTTCCCCGAAGAATAACACATCCTCCGTGGCCACCGTCACCACCATCAGGTCCGCCATTAGGCTGATATTTCACATGCCTGAGATGCATGGATCCTTTACCGCCCTTACCAGAGCGGCAATAAATTTTTACATAGTCTACAAAATTAGATTCTGACATTCAAAATATTCCTTTATTAATAATTAATCGGCGAGTGCACCGATAACAGCACTTATACGCGCAAAGATTTCGTCTACAGTGCCTAACCCTGCAACATGGTGATGAAGGCCTTCCTTCTCAAACCAATTGATAAGAGGTGCGGTCTGGTTATGATATACATCCAGGCGTTTTTTTATTGTCTCTTCATTATCATCTGAGCGGCCACTGATTTTGCCTCTGTTAATAAGGCGTGCCATCAGTTCCTCCTCCGGGACACTAAGTTCAATCATGGCAGCAACGCGATGACCACGCTCCGCCAGCATCTTCTTCAGAGCTTCAGCCTGCGCTATAGTACGAGGAAAACCATCAAAGATAACTCCTTTATGATTTTTACCAAAGCCATCATACACATGAGCCAGAATATCTATCATCAATTCATCAGGAATCAACTGTCCTTTATCAATATAACTTTTAGCCGTTTTTCCTAACTCTGTTTTATTTTTGATCTCCTTGCGGAGGACATCTCCTGTAGAAATGTGACTAAGCCCATACTTAGCAATCATTTTATCGCTCTGCGTACCTTTCCCCGCACCGGGGGCTCCGAAAATTACGATATTCTTCATCTTTATTTTTTAGATTAATTGAGTAGTTGTTTATTTTTCACTGACAAGAGTATAAATATCTCTCAAATTTCTTCCTTGCTGGTCATAATCAAGACCATAACCCACAATAAAATCATTGGGAATAGACATAGCTGTATAATCAATATTGAGAGATGCCTGTAATTTTCCTGGCTTAACCAAAAGGGTACAGATACGGATCGAATCTGGATTTTTCTCTTTCAATGTAGCAATCATACTCTCCATTGTACGACCTGTATCAATAATATCCTCGACAATAACCACTGTCCTCCCCTTTAGGTCAACATTAAGGCCAATGACTTCCCGGACATCCCCCGTAGATGAAGTTCCCTCATAAGAGGCAAGTTTCACGAAAGAGATCTCACTCGGAATAGTGACATATCTCATCAAATCGGCCGCAAAGATAAAGGAGCCATTCAAGACAGCTAGAAACAATGGGTTCTTGCCTGCCATATCATGGTTAATCTTGTCTGCTACTTCCTTGACATGCTTCTGAATTTCTTCCTCCGGGATAAACGTCTTAAACGTCAAGTCCTTGATTTTTACTATACTCATGATTTGAATTTTGATATTTTGACGCAAAATTACTAAAAATATGCCAAACAAGATATACGCATTGGCATAAATTTCGTAATTTTGCATATATGAAGATTTTTACCAGCAATCAAATACAAGAGTTTGACAGATATACCATCGAGCATGAGCCTATTTCATCTATCAACCTTATGGAACGTGCAGCCAGGGCCATCACCCATGCTGTCATGGACGAATATGACAACAGGACACCTATGGTGGTTTTCGCCGGTCCAGGGAATAATGGCGGAGACGCTTTGGCTGTGGCACGGCTGCTTACCGACAACGGTTATGAAGTAACAGTATATCTCTTCAACATTCACAACCATCTCTCCGAAGAATGTTCTGCTAACAAGCAACGCCTGATTGAGAAAAAAAAATGTAAGAGCTTTACTGAAATCACGCTCAACTTTGATCCTCCTGAACTTAATGAGAACAGTGTAGTCATTGATGGACTTTTTGGTAGCGGTCTCAGCAAACCTCTTGCCGGTGGTTTCGCCTCGCTGGTAAAATATGTAAACCAATCACCTTGCAAGGTCATCAGCATTGACATCCCATCCGGACTAATGTGTGAAGATAACACATTCAACATTCGCTCCAACATTATCAAAGCAGATTTGACACTGACCATTCAGCAAAAGAAACTATGTATGCTGCTTGCCGACAATCAGATATATCTGGGAAGAATAAAAGTTCTTGACATCCGGCTTTCTGCTGAATATATAGATGAAACAGATTGCCAATATCATATTCTCGAAGAAAAGGACTTATATGCTTTTCTTCGCCACCGACCGGATTTTGCACACAAAGGTTCTATGGGCAATGCACTGCTCGTTGCTGGAAGTTTTGGGATGGCAGGAGCTGCTATTTTCTCCTCACAGGCTTGCCTGCGTTCTGGTGCGGGTAAAATTATAACGGTGACCCCGAGAAAAAACTACGAAATCATGCAGATTAAAGTCCCCGAAGCAATATTGGTATTGGATAAGGAAGAGACTTATTTCTCAGAACCTGTCAACTCTGACCATTTCGACGCCATGGGCATCGGGCCTGGCCTTGGAACAGTAGAAGATACCGCTATCGCTTTCATTGCCCAAATAAGACGGACAAATTGCCCTACAGTCATCGATGCCGACGGACTAAATATTCTAGCTAATCATCGCGCCTGGATGCAACAACTTTCTCCTGGTACGATTTTTACTCCTCATCCAAAGGAAATGGATCGACTGGCAGGAGGTATTAGCAACGGCTCCTTCGACCGTCTGCAGAAAGCATTGGATATGGCAGAACATTTGCAAGCTTTTATCATTCTTAAAGGTCACTATTCTGCACTTTGCATGCCTGACGGAAATGTTTTCTTTAATCCTACAGGTAACAGTGGCATGGCAACAGCCGGAAGTGGTGATATTCTTACTGGTATTATTACCGGGCTGCTGGCAAGAGGATATAATCAAGCTGAAGCTTGCAAACTAGGCATGTACGTACATGGACTGGCAGGTGACCTTGCTGTAAAAGAAATTGGGAAAGAGAGTCTTGTCGCCAGCGATATCATACACTATTTGCCCAAAGCCTTTCAAAGACTTAATAATTAAATCCTTTAAATATGAAATATCTCTTATTAATCTTTTCCATTTTGTTCTGCCTCAGCATCAATGCTGGCGAACCGGACGACACACACACACATAATCCAAATACGGACACCAAAACAACTCTCGTAGCTTATTTCTCTGCTACAGGAACGACAGCTGAAGTAGCAAAGCGCATAGCCGGCATTGCTCATGCAGACCTCTATGTAATAGAGCCCCAACAAGCTTATACACCAACGGATCTGGACTGGACCAATAAAAATTCCCGCTCTTCTATAGAAATGAAAAACAAGAAATCACGTCCGGCAATCAAGGGGGCCATCCTGAATATCAGCAAATACAAGACTATCTATCTAGGATTCCCAATCTGGTGGTATCAACAACCTACAATCATTAATACTTTTATTGAAAAAAATGATTTAAAAGGAAAAAATATCAAGACCTTTGCCACTTCTGGAGGCAGCACTCAAGAAAAAGCCGACAAAATACTGAAGGCCGACTATCCTGATATCCACTGGATTTCAGGAGAATTACTCAACAGCCCTTCTGACATGGAAATAAAAGATTTCATTAAATAAAAAAGACAGAATTTAAAGCCTTTATAGCAACTATCAAAAACCTCTAAAAGACGATCTCTTGCAACCTTTTCAGATAGAATAAAAAAGAGGTAGAACCACTAAAATTCCACCTCTCTTACTAATTCAAATATATTGTTAATTCAACGTAACAATTCTTTTTACAAAGTCCCCTTACAATTAATCAAGCTGAGCCAGTTTGTTGTCAGAACCTAACACATCAAGGATCTTCTCACGATACATTTCTTCCATATAAACACGAGCTGCACCACAATATTGACGAGGATCGAAATATTCAGGATGATTCTGCAATGTCTCACGAACGCCAGCTGTGAAGGCCAGACGGGAATCAGAATCAATATTAATCTTGCAAACAGCACTCTTAGCTGCTTTACGAAGCTGTTCTTCAGGAATACCTACAGCATTAGGAAGTTTACCACCATTAGCATTGATAATATCAACATACTTCTGTGGAACTGAAGAAGAACCATGAAGAACGATAGGGAATCCTGGAAGCTGTTTCTCAATCTCTGCCAAGACATCGAAAGCCAATGGAGGAGGAACAAGACGACCTGTCTTAGGGTCACGGGTACATTGCTCTGGCTTAAACTTATAAGCTCCATGAGATGTACCAATAGAAATAGCCAAAGAGTCACAACCTGTACGCTTAGAGAAGTCGATAACTTCCTCTGGTCTTGTATAATGAGATTCCTCAGCAACAACGTCATCCTCAACGCCTGCGAGTACACCAAGTTCAGCCTCTACGGTTACATCAAACTGGTGAGCATAGTCTACAACTTTCTTTGCAAGTGCTATATTCTCCTCATAAGGAAGAGAAGAGCCATCAATCATCACAGAAGAGAAACCTAAGTCAACGCAATCCTTAGCAAGTTCAAAACTATCTCCGTGATCAAGATGAAGGACAATCTCAGGATGGTTGCAACCTAATTCTTTTGCATAAGCTACAGCACCCTCTGCCAAGTAGCGAAGAAGTGTAGGGTTAGCATATTTACGAGCACCTTTAGAAACCTGAAGGATTACCGGAGACTTCAATTCTGAAGAGGCCTTGATAATAGCTTGCAGTTGCTCAAGGTTATTAAAGTTGAAGGCAGGTACTGCCCAGCCACCATTAATGGCTCTTTTAAACATCTCGCGGGTGTTTACCAAACCTAAATCCTTGTAATTTACTGACATAATTTTTAATATTTAAATGAATAACTTTCTAAACTACTGAAACTACTGCAAAAATAACATTTTCTTTTGGCAAACCAAAAAGGTAAGCCTATTATTATACCTGTCTTTTAGTTAAAAAGGTTAATAGCATCGACTTTATTTACAGCATCTTGAATTTTGCTAAATTCACTTTGCAAAATTTGTTTTATTACGTGTATAAGCAAAAAGCAGGACTATAAGAAAACTGATGAATGGTACAACAAATGGCAAAACCACATGAGTACGGTCAGCCAACATTCCCATAAGGAGGAAACCACACCCGCCTATAGGAGTCATCATCAAAAGGGATGAAGCACTCTTCGTGAGATTACCGAGCCCGACTAAAGACAATGAAAATATTGTAGGGAACATAATCGCTTCAAATAAATAGTTGCCAAGAAGACCGATTAAAGAGATTTCACCGACATTGGCAAGAACCATACCGACACAGCATACACTTCCTACTGCACAGATAAGCAGCATTTTCTCTGCTCTTATCCTGCGCATTATCCAACTGCCAAGAAAACGGCCAATCATAAAGAAAGCCAAAGCACAAGTCAGCAACAATGACGCTGTCCTGTCACTCATCCAATGCATTCCGGTAACGAAATTGATAAAATAAGAATTGATGGATATCTCTGCCACCTCATATGCCAACAATGCCAACAATCCAAACAGAAAAATCTTGTGATGAAATAATTTGAAATAATTATTACCTTCAGCCTTGTCTTCTGCCGTTTCTTTATAGTGTATTTCAGGAAGTTTTACACGGGAAAACAGTAAGGCAATGCAAAGGACAATAACACCAAGAATAGCATAAGGCACAACGACATTGCCACCCTGTTCAGTGTTATTAAACAAATACTGTCCTACACATAATGTGGCAAACATGTTGCCTAGTCCATTAAACGACTGTGACAAATTCAACCGGCTCGTTGCCGTATCCTTACTGCCAAGTTCTGTGACATAAGGGTTGGCGGATGTTTCCAAAAAAACCAACCCGCATCCTATAATAAAAAGGCACCCGAGAAAAGCATAAAAGGTACCCGTCATTGCACCGGGAATAAAAAGCAACGCCCCAAGGCCAAAAAGACACAAGCCAAAGACAACACCTCTACGGTAACCATAACGATTGATGAAAATACCAGCTGGTATTGCCATCAGAAAATACCCAAAATACGTTGTGATCTGTATAAGAGATGACTGCGTAATGGAAATATGAAGGGCATTTTGAAAATGCTTGTTCAATACATCCAAAATGGATCGGGCAAACCCCCAAAGAAAAAACAAAAGAGTAATTAAGATAAAAGGTATTTTATATCTTTTACCTGTCAAAGAACTAGTAGATTTATTATTTTTCATTATTTTATTTACGACAAGAAAGGGACATTGTACATCAATATCCCCTTTCTTGCTAATATTGTAATATTAATTAACGAACAGCTCCTGGCATATCGTTATTTTTGAATATATAAGCCTCCTTAAACAACGCAAATATAACAAAAATAAATCTCACATGCAAGTTTTCTCGATAAATTCAACAATTTTCCTTGTAATATCTATGGATATATAGTATAATTAAGCAAATTGCTATAGTCCCTTTACGGTTGATTTTCCTTCAAGATTTTTTTCAGCAGATAAGTTGCATTCTGATTACGAGCAACTCCCGGGGTCACTTTATAACTATAGGTGATAGACGAATCCAGCTGAATCTCAAAGCAATAGTTGTGAAACACATCAGGTTGCTCCACAGACATCTTCGAAAGTTCCAGATCATGAGTAGCTATGACACCGGAAACATTCATTTTTGAGATAGCTTCGAGGAAAAGATGAGAACCATTTAATTTATCAACGGAATTCGTTCCTTTCAAAATTTCATCAAGAATAATCAATGTTGGCAATTGAGATAATTTACAGGAATGGATCAACTGTTTTAAACGCAAGAGTTCCGCATTAAAATAACTGATTCCTCTGTTTAAATCATCCTGTGTGCGCATACTGGAAAAAAGATTAAAACAGGATACTTCATATTGCTCTGCAAAGACAGGGAGACCAACCATAGCCATAACATAGTTAATGCCAAGAGCTCTTAAAAAGGTACTCTTGCCTGCCATATTAGCTCCAGTAATAATATAATAATTATGATCCTTTATCTCAAAATCATTTCTTACAGCATGCTCGCCTAAAAATGGATGATATAAACCTTTTGCTTTATATACAATCTTGTTGCCACCTATAATTTTTGGCCATACTGTTTCCGGATGATTGTATACCATAGTAGCAAGAGATACATAGGCATCCATCGTACTCGTCGCTTTAATCCATTGACTCATTGTAGTCTGGTTTTCCTTTTGCCATCGATTAAATTTTCTGACAAGAAAAAAATCATTCAGAAAAAGTACATTCATAATTACCAGGCCAAAAATATTATTGCGGCTGTCTAATCCTTTCAAATAAGAATTCAACTGTAAAAAAGACAACATCGCTCCATCAAGTTTTTGCTTGATTTCATTATTTCTATTTACTTCAAAGTTGGTATGCTCAGCCAAAGATATCAGTTGAATATAACCAATCAAATCTTCTTTGAGGTTTCCTATAACATTCCCTATAGAACGTATGATTTTTGAACATAAGAAAAAAACGGCAAAGAACTGAAGCACTCCCCACCACAAAGCTGCTGTTCCTGACACGATATGAAACAAACTGAGAATTACAAACAAAATAAAGCCAATTATTGCCAACCATGCAAAATAGAACATAGGCTTAGAAACTAAAAAAGATGGAATTGACAAATGAAAAAGATTGTCTATAGCATGCTGGACCTTATCCGTATTGACAATATTGTTGTCTGTATACTTCTGAGACTTAAACACTGTTACGAATTCCTCTTTTTGTGAAAGTTCGGAAACAGCCTTTTGCCGCTCATCATCTCTGGAAAGATGTTGAAACCAATATGCCAGCTGGTCACTACCGCCTGTAGTAACTGTTCTATTCAATCTTGAAAAAAGCATATCAGGTCCAAAAATATCTAAATCATAAGAATATTCATGATGCGAATCTGTATAATCCTTATAAGATTGAAAAGCATGAAAATCTCCTTTGTGATATTCCATCTCATGCTGATAAACATCACAAACAGCCTGGCAAGCCTTAATAGTACGCTCATTCCTGACATCTATCTTGTTTGTAAGTCCCCAAATGCATATAGATAAAAGCCCTACTACTGTCCATAAGGATATCATTGATGTCCAAAAAGCCAAAACGACAGACAACAACAGAACGATAAAACAAGAAATCTCAATAAGAATAAACCAATGAGATTTTTGTGACAATATATGGACCTTATCCGTCTCTTCCGCCAGTCTCTTCTTATAAAATTGTTGTGGATTATTCATTATTCCTATTTATTAAACGAAACAAATATAAAATGCCATTATTCCAAGATAAATTTCTAATCTACTTGCATCTGTCATAACACACAGCAGAAAAATTATGATCTTTTTAAAATTACAAAATAATTTATTTTGGAAAACAAGTGCTTCCCCATTCTGACAATATTAGAGAAACAAAAAGCCTTCACCCTATTTTGTAGGATGAAGGCATAATATAAATGAAGTAAACAAATTACTCAGCTTTTGCTGCATCTTCAGCAGGAGCCTCAGTTGAAGGAACTTCTACAGAAGCCTCTTCCTGTTCCTTTGCTTTACGCGAACGGCGAGTCTTCTTTGCTGCAGACTTAGAAGCCTTAGACATATTCTCATCGAAGTCAACAAGCTCTATAAATGCTATAGGGGCAGCATCACCTTGACGAGAACCAAGCTTAATGATACGTGTGTATCCACCTGGACGATCAGCCACCTTCTCAGCTACAGTTCCAAACAATTCCTTAACAGCCTCTTTATTCTGAAGATAACGAAAAACTACACGACGTGAATTTGTACTGTCATCTTTAGAACGTGTAATAAGAGGCTCAGCATACATCTTGAGAGCCTTTGCCTTTGCCACAGTCGTAGTGATTCTTTTGTGCATAATCAGCGAAACGGTCATGTTTGCGAGCAACGCGTCACGATGAGATGCAGTACGACCTAGATGGTTGAATTTTTTATTGTGTCTCATTTTAAATTTTTACTTTTAGGGACAATTATTCTTTGTCCAGTTTATACTTTGAAATGTCGGTTCCAAACGACAGATTCAGACTCTCGAGCAAATCATCAAGCTCAGAAAGCGATTTCTTACCAAAGTTGCGGAACTTCAAAAGGTCAGTTTTATTATACTGTACCAAATCACCAAGTGTGTCGACATCAGCAGCTTTCAGGCAGTTAAGAGCACGCACTGAAAGGTTCATGTCAACCAGCTTTGTCTTCAGCAACTGGCGCATATGTAAAACTTCCTCATCAAATTCCTGATTACCATCCTGATCAGGATTTTCAAGGGTAATCTTCTCGTCAGAGAACAGCATAAAATGTTGAATCAATATCTTAGCTGCTTCCTTCAAAGCATCCTTTGGATGAATGGAACCATCTGTAGTAACCTCAATAGTCAGTTTGTCATAATCGGTCTTTTGCTCAACACGATAAGGCTCAACAGAATATCTTACGTTACGAATAGGGGTGTAGATAGAATCTATTGGAATTACGTTAACATCAGTACAAAATTGGCGATTCTCATCAGCCGATACATAACCACGGCCCTTATTTATCGTAAGGTCAATCTGCATTGAAGCCTTTGGGTCTAAATTACAAATCACCAAATCAGGATTTAACACTTCAAATCCAGTCAGATACTTACCAATATCACCTGCTTTGAATTCTGTTGAATTCTCTACCGTGATACTAACTTTCTCATTCTCGAATTCTTCTACTACTTGCTTGAATCTGACTTGTTTCAGATTCAAGATAATGTTGGTTACATCCTCCTTAACTCCAGGAACTGAAGAAAATTCATGCTCAACACCAGCAATTCTGATCGTGTTGATAGCAAAACCCTCCAGTGAAGAAAGAAGCATGCGACGGAGTGCGTTACCAATAGTAACACCAAATCCAGGCTCGAGAGGTCGGAACTCAAATTTTCCGACCTTATCATTAGCCTCAAGCATTACGACTTTATCAGGTTTTTGAAATGCTAATATCGCCATTAATTCTATGATTTATTGTTTAGAATACAACTCAACTATCAACTGTTCCTTAATATTTTCAGGAATGTCTGCACGCTCTGGTCTGTGGAGATATTTACCACTCTTTGTGTTATCATCCCACTCCAGCCAAGGGTACTTACTGTGATTGAAGCCTGCTAAAGCAGCATCAATAGTCTCTAAAGACTTTGCCTTCTCCCTTACTCCGATAACCTGACCAGGTTTTACAGCATAAGAAGGAATATTAACAACAGCGCCATCAACAATAATATGCTTATGACCTACCAATTGACGAGCAGCAGCACGTGAAGGAGCTATACCTAAACGATAAACTACATTATCAAGACGGCTTTCAAGACTCTGAAGAAGAACCTCACCTGTAATACCGTCTGACTTAGCAGCCTTATCAAATAAATTACGGAACTGACGCTCCAAAACACCATAAGTATATTTTGCTTTCTGCTTCTCAGCCAACTGAGCACCATACTCAGACTGCTTACGACGGCGATTATTACCGTGCTGGCCAGGAGGAAAATTACGCTTACTTAAAACTTTATCAGCGCCGAAAATTGGATCACCAAAACGACGTGCAATTCTAGATTTTGGACCTATATATCTTGCCATAATATAAAATGCTTTTTAAAAGAACCTGTAATAATGATTATACACGACGACGCTTTGGAGGACGGCAACCATTATGTGGTAATGGTGTTACATCAACGATCTCTGTCACCTCGATACCTGCACTGTGCACGGCACGAATTGCAGACTCTCTACCATTTCCAGGACCCTTAACATAAGCTTTAACCTTACGGAGACCAAGATCATAAGCGATCTTTGCACAGTCCTCGGCAGCCATCTGTGCTGCATACGGTGTATTCTTTTTTGAGCCACGGAAACCCATCTTACCTGCAGAAGACCAAGAAATGATCTGACCCTCATTATTAGCAAGAGATACTATAATATTATTGAAAGAGCTATGAACGTGAAGTTGTCCAATTGCATCAACTCTTACATTTCTTTTCTTAGATGTTGCTTTTGTCTTTGCCATAATAACTTACTCCTTCAATTACTTAGTAGCTTTCTTCTTATTAGCAACAGTCTTCTTCTTTCCCTTACGGGTACGAGCATTGTTCTTGGTACTCTGACCGCGAACAGGAAGACCATTACGGTGTCTGATACCACGATAACAACCAATATCCATCAGTCGCTTAATATTCATCTGGATCTCTGAACGGAGATCACCTTCCACTTTGAATCCAGCGCCGATAATTTGACGGATTTTAGCTGCTTGATCATCAGTCCATTCACTGACCTTCAAGTCACGGCTTATGCCTGCCTCATCCAATATCTTTGCTGAACTACTTCGGCCTATACCATATATATAGGTCAATGCGATTTCGCCACGCTTATTCTGGGGCAAATCTACTCCAACAATTCTTATTGCCATTTGAAATAATTAATAAAAACTATATTCTGTTCTACAAAATTGAACTGCAAAGTTAGATAAAATATTTATGTTTTGTAAATATCCAACTTTATAATTCACATTTTTTAATTAACCCTGACGCAATTTAAACTTAGGGTTCTTCTTGTTGATAACAAACAAACGTCCTTTGCGACGCACGATCTTGCAATCGGGAGTACGCTTCTTTAATGATGCTTTTGTCTTCATTTTATGTATTTATTTATATCTGAAAACTATTCTACCCTTTGTTAAATCATAAGGGCTCATTTCAACTTTTACCTTGTCCCCTGGAAGAATCTTAATGTAATGCATTCTCATCTTTCCAGATATATGTGCTACAATTTGAACTCCATTTTCCAATTCAACTCGAAACATCGCATTGGATAAGGACTCCATAATTATACCGTCTTGTTCTATAGCTGACTGCTTTGCCATAATAAATTATTTCTAACTTTCTATTTCCTCAAACGTAGATAAAACCTCCGCCTCATCATCAGTAATAGCTAAAGTATGCTCATAATGGGCGGCTGGTTTGCGATCTCTTGTTATAACACCCCATTTATCAGGAAGTAACCAAACTAAGGGACTTCCCTGTGTAACCATAGGCTCAATAGCTATACACATGCCTTTCTTTAAAAGGACTCCACTCCCTTCAGAACCATAGTTTGGTATCTGCGGAGCTTCATGCATTTGTCTTCCTATACCATGACCTGTAAGTTGACGAACTATACCAAAGCCCTTCTTCTCACAAAACTGTTGAATAGCAAAACCTATATCACCCACATGATGACCCGACACAGCTTGTTTAATTCCTCGATATAGAGATTCTTTAGTTGTCTGCATCAAATTCTTTACAGTATCAGCAACAGAACCTACACCAAAAGTATAACAACTGTCTCCATTGTAACCATTAAGAAGGACACCACAATCAACAGAGACAATGTCTCCCTCTTTTAATACGACATCCCTACTTGGAATTCCATGAGCTACAACATCATTGACAGATGTGCAGATCGATGAAGGGAAAGGCCCTCCAAACGGATTCGGATAATTTCTAAATGTTGGAACAGCTCCATGATCTATAATAAACCGCTCAGCTATTTGATCCAATTGGTAGGTCGTTACACCCGGTTTTATAAACTTTCCTAGTTCTCCTAAAGTCAAGCCAACAAGATGGTTGGCTTGTCTCATAAGTTCTATTTCCGCATCTGTCTTCAGAAATATCTTCATGTCGAAGAATTAATAAGCAGAAACGCCTCCTTGACGAGTATGGCCAGAATTCAGCAATCCATCATAATGCCTCATCAGCAAATAGCTTTCAATCTGCTGTAATGTGTCTATAACAACACCTACCAAAATTAAAAGTGAAGTACCACCAAAGAATTGTGAAAATCCTTGTTGTACGTTCAATAACCCAGCAAGTGCAGGCATAATTGCTATAAATGCGATAAACAAAGACCCAGGTAAAGTAATTCGAGACATTACAATGTCAATATAATCCGCTGTATCCTTACCTGGTTTAACACCAGGAATGAAACCATTATTGCGCTTCATATCTTCAGCCATCTGAGTTGGATTCAAAGTTATAGCTGTATAGAAATATGTAAATGCAATCACTAGAATTACATAAACAATATTATACAATAAACTTCTATTATCCATCAATTGGCTTAATACTGTACTAGCATTATCAGACTGATAGCGTACAATGGCCAATGGAATAAACATCAACGCTTGTGCAAAAATAATTGGCATTACATTAGCAGCAAACAGTTTCAGTGGAATATACTGTCTAGCCCCGCCATACTGCTTGTTACCTACTAATCGCTTTGCATATTGTACTGGAACCTTACGAGTGCCTTGAACCAAAAGAATAGACGCGCATACTACGAAATACAAGATAAGCAACTCAACAATAAACATGATGAGACCGCCACTGGTAATAGCCTGAAGTCTGGAGGTAACCTCCTGGACAAAAGACTGAGGCAGACGTGCAATAATACCAATCATAATAATAAGAGAAATACCATTGCCTACACCTTTATCTGTAATACGCTCGCCCAACCATAAAATGAACATACTTCCACCTGCCAGAATGATGGTAGCAGGAATCATAAATACTGTCCAAGATATGCCTGAAGCCAAAGCACTAGTTGCCTGCATCTTCAAATTAATCAAGTAAGAAGGAGCCTGAAAGAGCAGAATTGCTACAGTCAGGACTCTTGTATACCAGTTAATTTTCTGTCGTCCACTTTCGCCTTCCTGCTGCATCTTTTGAAAATATGGTACAGCTACGGCAAGAAGTTGCATAACGATAGAAGCTGAGATGTAAGGCATAATTCCCAATGCAAATATAGATGCATTGGAAAATGCTCCGCCGGAGAATGCATTCAACAAAGCCATCAGACCTGTCGAAGTTTGCGACTGTAACTTTTCCAACATGCTCGGATTGATGCCTGGAAGGACAACAAATGAGCCAAAACGATAAATAGCCGTAAAAAGAAGGGTTATGAGGAGTCGCTGACGCAAATCCTCAACCTTCCAACAATTCTTCAGTGTCTCGATTAACTTTTTCATTTATTTAGATTATTGTTGCATTACCGCCAATAGCCTTAATTGCCTCTTCTGCTGTTTTAGAAAAAGCATTAGCCTCTACATCAACTTTAGCTTTAAGTTCTCCATTGCCCAGAATTTTAATAAGCTTCTTTCCATTGAAAAGACCTGCTTCTTTCAATTCTGCAACACCGATCTTCGTTAAATTTTTCTCTTCTGCTAAAGACTGCAATGTCGATAAGTTGACAGCAAAATACTCTTTATGATTGATGTTCTTAAATCCAGCTTTTGGTACACGACGTTGCAAAGGCATCTGACCACCTTCAAAACCGATTTTTCTTTTGTAACCAGAACGAGACTTTGCACCCTTGTTACCACGAGTAGATGTACCACCCAGTCCAGAACCAGAACCACGGCCAATACGACGACATGAATGAGTAGAACCCTCAGCTGGCATCAAATTATTTAATTTCATAATTTCTGATTTAATTCTTAATTAATCAACTACGCTTACAAGATGATGAACCTTGCGGATCATACCACGCATACTAGGATTATCTTCAACCTCAACAATCTGAGAGATTTTGTGAAGTCCTAAAGCCAAAAGAGTTTTCTTCTGATCTACAGGAGCGCCAATTCTACTTTTAATCTGTTTGATCTTTATTGTTGCCATTGTCATATCCTAATTAACCATTAAAAACTTTGTCCATAGTGATGCCACGCTCACCTGCAATCTGATAAGGATCACGCATCTGAGAAAGAGCCTCAATAGTAGCCTTTACCAAATT
>RRZU012140865.1_pt1 | contig 18437 bp, 16 predicted proteins | sample 2165561 | NCBI WGS metagenome assembly RRZU01 (sample SAMN10456909, study PRJNA506462) | wastewater metagenome | isolation source: wastewater sludge | place: USA: Moscow, Idaho | reverse complement strand
GCCCGGCCGGAGCCCCTGGTTGACCAGGATGGCGGTGAGGGCTTTTCGGGCGGCGTCGTAGGCGGCGGTGAACGCGGTGATGGTGTCGTCGGTGGTCGCCAGCACGGCGGCGGACTGGACCGCCTTGCGCGCTTGTTCGAGGAGGACTTGGGCGTGCTGCTGGTTAGGGGTGACGCGTTCGAGCCGGCCTTGGGTGATGAGCCGATCGATGTCGGCGCGGCCTTGCTCCCATCGGGTGACGGACATGGCTCAGGCCCCTTCGGCTTGGTGGAGGTTGTCGACGAGCGTGACGAGGGGACGTTCCTGGACGGTGGCGACGAACGGATCGGTGCCGGCGAGCCAGGTGGCACGGTCGACGACAGTGGCGTTGACCGGTCGGCGCAGAGTCGTCGAGGCGTCTTCGGCGAGTTCGTAGAGGTCCGTGCGCGGCGGCTCTCCGACCACGAGGAGGTCGATGTCGGCGGGGGGTTGCCCGGGTGCGCCGGTTGCCCGCGCGGCCCAGGAGCCGTAGATCGCGGCGTAGTCCACGCCGTCGAGATTCGCCAGGCGTTGGCGCAGCACGTGTGCCGGCCCGAAGGTGATGGCCAGAAGCGCTGTGAGGGGCTGGGTGGCGGGGTTGTCGGGGTTGGGCGTGACGAGCCGTGACCGGCCCCGGCGGCGTTCGAGGACGAAGCCGGTGGCGGTGAGCCGGTCGATTTCGCGGAGCACGGTGGTTTCGGGGACGTTGGTGGCCCGGGCGATGTCGACGATGCTGTGCTCGCCGGGGGAGAGGAAGACCCACGCGAGGATCTCGCCCTGGGCCTGGGACCGCAACAGGGGTAGCAGCGCTGGCGCGGAAACCTTCATAAAACAGAGTATATCACCCGGATAATGAAGGATGCCATCTCGGTTGACCCCTCTTTTGGCTGGCCCGTGCGCGCGGCACGAGGTGGCAGATCGTCACATCGCTTTGTCCTCCGGTGTGCGGATCGGGCCCCTCTGAGGCTTAAGGGGCTGCGGAAGGAGATCACCATGACACTGCAGCGCTACGAGTCACTGGCCCAGGCGGCCGAGCGGACGGGGATCGGCCGGAAGACCCTGCGACGCCGGATCGCGTCCGGTCAACTCCCGGTCTTCTCCAGCGGACGGCGCATCCTCCGCGTACGCCCCGAGGACGTCGACGCCATGCTGCGTCCGTTCTGGCTCAGTTGAGCCCAGAACTCGCGCACCCCAGAGAGGTACCATTTGGGTATGACTGATGTGGCTACCATAAAGGTTCCTCGCGTAGTGCGTGACCGCGTGCGCGACGCTGCCAGAGCGGCGCACCTGACCCAGGCCCAGCTCATCGAGGAGATGCTCGAAGAGAGGCGCAAGGCTGAGTTCTGGGCTGCGCTCGAAGCCGAGACCCCCGACCAGGAGTATCTCGACGACCTTGCTGAGGCAGACGCGGCATTCGCCGGCGACGCCGAGGAGTCCATTGCCCGGTTCGAAGCGGGCGAGTGATCCAGCAGATTGCCCGTGGCGATGTCGTCTGGGCGAGCATGGACCCGACCATCGGTCGCGAGCAGGCCAAGCACCGGCCTTGGCTGGTGCTGTCCGAACCAGCGCTCCATCGAGCCCGAGGTCTGCTCATCGCGGTGCCGCTGACGCACACCGATCGCGGATGGTCCACCCACGTCAAGCTCTCGTCCCGAGACTCGGCAATCACCGTGGCGATGTGTGAACAGGTCAAGTCGATGTCGATCGACCGTGTCACCCGCGTTGACCCCGCGCCTTACGCGCTCGCGCAGGTCGATCAGGTCCACCAGATCCTTGCGCTGCTCACTGGCGGCCGGTAGGCGCACAACTGTAGCTTGAGGATGAGCAGCGCCGAGAACGACGTGGCCGGCCCGGCTCAGATCGACCCGGCCCGCGATGCGGTGCACTTTCGGCGCACCCTGGCGGCCCGACAGGGGATCGCGGATGCGGAGCAGGAGTTGCGCGACGCGGTGAAGGCCGCGCTGGACGACGGCGATTCATGGGCAGTGATCGCGTCCGCGCTGGACACGACCCGTCAGGCGGCGCAACAGCGCTTCGGCGGCAACTGACCGACTCACGTGGGGAGCGCGCGAACCTTCAGGTTCAGCACCTCAAATCCGCAAGTTTCGTTGCTCAGATCTGCAAGTTCTCGGGCAGCGTTGAGCCGGCTTCTGGTCCTCCTTCCTCCATGGACGAGGTCGCCGCGCGGTCGCATCGCGCGCCGTCCCAAGGTCGCCCTGAACGACACTGGCTTGTCCGCCCATCGCACGGGCTTCACCAGCGCCGCAGCCGGTACTGTGGGGGGACGCGAGTATTTCGGGGCCCTTGCCGAGCAGTGCGTCGCGCTGGAGTTGCGAAAGCAGTCCGCCTGGACTCAGCAGCCGTTCCAGCTGTACCACTACCGTGACCTCGACGGCTTGGAAGTCGACATCGTCGCCGAGCTCCCGGACGGTCAACTACTGGCTATTGAGGTGAAGAGCACGCGAACGGTCACCGAGCAGTCCTGGTCGGCGCTGGAGCGCTTCCGCAACCGATACCCAGACCGGACGACCACGGGGGTCGTCCTTCACGGGGGTACTCAGGTCGCACACCTTCACGGCTGGCTGCACGTGCTGCCGATGCGGAGCCTCTGGGATCACTGAACCTCGCCGAGTGCGTCGCAAACGCCGAGGCGACCTGACCGACCCGGGTGGGGGAGTCTGTTCAGCGGTCGAGCGCACCAATGAGGCGACGCGGGCGTCCCGGGCGCGGTTGGCCGAGAATGTGAGCAAGCGCGATGAGCTGTGACGCCGAGGTCAGTTATCCCTTGGCACCCCTGTCATCCCGGCGAAAGCCGGGATCTCTCTCCTGATCAGACAGCCACGATGTCGACCGCGTCACCCGCGTTGACCGGGCGCCTTACCCTGTGGCCCAGGTTGATCAGGTCCATCAGATCCTCGCGCTGCTCACGGGCGGCCGGTAGGCGCACACACTGGTTTTGCAGGCGACTAGCGTCGAGAATGACGTTGCCGTACTCGACCAGTTCGACCCGGCGCTGAGTCCGTCCCGCGTCGCCGCGCACTTCCGGCGCCGAGCCGCTCACCCGACGACGATCCGTTGGGGACGCCTCCCGGGCGCGAGCCGGCCCCGCTCACACGTCACCCGGCCACTATGCCACTGTCGCCGCCCGGACGAACCGGACGGCGACAGTGACGCTCAGAAGGAAACTACTTGACGGTCTTGGCGGCGGAGGTCTTCGCCACCGTCGTGTAGTCCGTCAGCGTGGCGGTGACGGTCACCGACACCTTCTTGCCCTTGTCAGCGGTGACCAGCTTGTAGCTGACCTTGGTTGCCCCCGAGATGGCCTTGCCGCCCCGCAACCACTGGTAGCTGAGCTTGGCGCCCTTGGTGTAGCTGGACACCTTGGCCGTGACCGTCTTACCCTTCGCGACGGTTCCGCTGATCGTCGGGGTCGCGAGCGTCAGGACGCCCTTGACGGTGACGGTCTTGACCGCGGACACGTTGCCCGCCTTGTCGGTGGCCCGGTACGAGAGGGTGGCCGGCGCCTTGGGCACCGTGACCGGTGCCGTGTACGCCTTCCACGTGGTGCCCGCATCGAGGGAGTACTCAATGCCGGCCACACCCGACAGCGCGTCCGACGCGCTCAGCTTGAGCGTGCCGCTCTCCACCGAATCCGCCTTCGCAGTCGGGGCTGTGGTGTCGATGTTGACCGGCAACTCCTTGATCTGCGACGGCACGCCGTCCTCATCGACGGCGAGCACCTTCACCAGGTGCGTCCCCTCACCGGAGACCGTCACCGGTCCGGTGTAGGGGCCCAGCACCCCGGAGTCGACGGCGACGTAGGCGGTGTCGTTGTCGGGATCCGGCAGGGTGACGCTGACCGCGACGTTCGCTTTGTACCAACCGGACGGGGACGCCGCCGGGCTGGTGCTCACGGTGAAGTCGGGTCCGGTCGTGCTGACCGTGCCCACCTTGCCCTTGCTCTGGGTGAGGTAGTTCACCAGATTGTCGAACTGCCCGGTGTACGAGCCGACCTTGATGCCCGAGACACCCTGCACGCCCGCCAGTTGCTTGAACTGTGCCGACTGCATGGCGATGTTCAGAATGCGCATGGCGCTGCGTTGCAGATCGCCGAGCCGCATGTTCTGGCCGGCGGTGGGGTAGTTGCCCTTGATCGTCACGGTGTAGGCCACCACCGGGGTGGTGTTGTCGCCGTCCGTGGCGTACTTCACGTCACTGAGCGTGATGCCGGCCGCCTGCGCCGCGGTCAGGCCGGCGGTCGAACCCGTGGCATTGGCCAGGAAGTTCTTCACCTCGGTGTAGGCCTCGTTGACCGAGGCGTACTTGGCGTGGGCGGTCACCGTCTCGTTGTTGATCACGTCGCGCACCGTGCTTACCGAGGACGGGGCCTTGGTCAGGTCGGTGCTCGAATCCACCGTGGTGGTGACGCTCGTGGCGCCGGTCGCCGACGGCGTGAGCCCGTTGAAGCTCCAGTTGTAGGTGGTGCGGTTGTTCGACATCGTGGTCAGCTTGTTCACCACCGGCAGGCCCGAGATGTCGATCTGCGGCGGATTCTTGATCGTCGCGTTGATCGGATCGTTCGGCGCTCCGCCCGGCTCGATCAGGTCGTTGCCGGCGTACATGGTGTTGACGATGCCTGCCCGCACACCGCCCCAGTCGGTCATCACCAGGCCCTTGAAGCCCCACTCGCCGCGCAGCAGGTCGGTCAGCAGGTCGTACGAGCCGGCGGTGTAGGTGCCGTTGATCTTGTTGTAGGAACTCATCACGGCCATCGGCTGGGCCGCCTTCACCGCGATCTCGAAGCCGCGCAGGTAGATCTCGCGCTGCGCCCGTTCGCTGATCACCGCGTCGGTGGTGTTGCGGGCGACCTCCTGGTTGTTGGCGGCGTAGTGCTTGATCGTGACCCCGATACCGGCGTTGCTCTGCACGCCCTCGGTGACCGCGGCAGCGTCCAGGCCGGTGATCAGCGGATCCTCGGAGTAGTACTCGAAGTTGCGGCCGTTCAGCGGGTCACGGTGAATGTTCATGCCCGGGGCCAGCCACAGCGTGACGCCGTACTCCTTCATCTCCTTGCCGATCGCGACGCCGACCTGCTTGACCAGGTCGGTGTTCCAGGTCTGCGCCAGCATGGTGCCGATCGGCCAGGCGGTGCACCACTGGTAGGTGACCGGCGAGGTGGCGATCTTCTGGGTGATCCGGATGCCGGCCGGGCCGTCGGCCAGCGTCATCGCCGGAATGCCCAGCGACTCGTACTTAGCGGTGGTGTAGCCGGCGGCCCCTGCCGCCGACAGGGTCGAACCGGTGGCGCTGGCGCCCTCGACGAGGTTGCCGAGCTGGGTGACCGACAATCCCGCGACGAACTTCTCCATCGACGTCTTGCCCTTGGCCACGTCGTACAGGGTCGCGGACGGGTCCACTGCGACGCTCTGCACGGTCTCGCCGGTCTTCGCGGCGTAGGGTGCGCCGGTGCCTGCCCAGTCCGTCTGGCCTTCGGGCACATACGCCGTCGTGGACGAGATCGTGTCCCTGTCGATCGCGTAGTAGGGCGAGGTCGAATCGACCGCGACATTCTGCTGCAGTGCCGAGGCATGATCGGCGCTCGGAATGCTCGCCGGATCAAGGGTGATCGTCGGCGCGGCCGCGATCTCGTCCGCCTGCGTGGCGTAGCTGTAGAAGTTGGCCGGATCGGCCTTCAGTTCCGTGGCGGGAGCGTTGTCGTTGTCTTCGTTGGCGAGTTGCTCGGTGGTCACGTCGGCGGCCAGCGCAATCTTCGCCGCGACCGCGGTGTTGCGCGAGGAATTGCCGACCCGGATCAGGTAGTCACCCTTCTCGAGAACGTAGGCCGCCTTGCTCTGGCTGTAGGACGCCATGTCGGCGGTGTTGAACCGAACCGTCACCGTCTGCGCCTGGCCGGGCTTGAGCACGTCCGTCTTGGCGAAGCCGGCGAGCTGCTGGTAGGGCTTGTCGAGGCTTCCGGCGGGCGCCGAGAAGTAGACCTGCACGACCTCCTTGCCGCTGGCCTTCGTGCCGACGTTGGTCACCCGGGCCTTGACGCTCACCGAGGCGCCGTCCGCCTTGACGCTCTGGGTGGCGATCTGAAAGTCCGAGTACGACAGCCCGTAGCCGAACGGGTAGTCCACCGCGTCGGCCCCCAACGTCTTGGCGAACGAGTCGAAGTAGCGGTAACCGACGTAGATGCCCTCGGAGTATTCCTCCAGCAGCGGCTTGCCGTCGTTGGCACCGAACGTGGCCGAGGCCGGGTACAGCGAGTAACTGGACGCCCACGTGTCGACCAGCTTGCCGCTGGGGTTGACGTCGCCGTCGAGCACGTCGGCGACCACGGTGCCCGTCTCTTGCCCGCCCTGGCTGACCAGCAGCAGGCCGTCGATCGGCTGGTCACCGTCGGGGTCGTTGGCCGCCTTGTTGATCTGCCCGAAGAAGGACGTGTCGACCACGCCGCCCACGTTCAACAACACGGTGACGTTGGCGTAGGTCTGGCCGATCAGCTGAATGTCGTTGAGCTCGGTCTCGGTCAGCAGGTAGTCGCCGGCGCTCGACTTGCGGTCGGCGCCCTCGCCCGAGTTGCGGGCCACCACGAAGACCGCCCGATCGGTGGGCGCGGTCGGCTTGACGCTGGCGCGGGTGAGTTGCTGCTCGACCGAGGCGTAGTCGGCGCCGCCGCTGAGGCTGATGCTGCCGGAGGTCGACGGCGGGTACTTGGTGTCGAAGGCCGTCTTCATCGCCGAGTAGTAGGCATCGCTGGTGGTGATCGTGTAGCCGGCGTTGGTGAGGCCGTCGCGCACGCTGACGTTGTAGCGGTTGTTGACCTGGCCCGAACCCGTCCCGCCCTTCACGGTGGCGTACGAGCCCACGCCGAACACGGCGACATTGCCGCCCTTGGCGTAGGGCAGCGCGTGGTTGTGGTTCTCGAGCAGCACCATGCCCTCATTGGCGGCGCTTCTCGACAACTCGGCGTTGGCCACCTCGAGGGCGCTCTGGTCGGAGTTGGTGGTCGCGGCGACGGCGGTCGCGCCCTGGCCGAGGGTGAGGCTGGCAGCCAGAACGACTGGGACTGCGGCGCTGAACAGATGACGCGTTCGGCGACGTGGAGTCATGGGGGATTCCTCTCTGGACGTCGGTGTCACAGCGGGTGGGGAGGGGAAGCGCTGCAGTTCGCACCCTAGAACCGGACTCGTTCACAGGTGACCCAAGCGCAAAAGACGTGAGAGGTGGTGAATAGTGACCGGTTTTCGCCCCAGCACAGGCGCCGATGGTGAGAAAGGGTGTCCCGGGCGGACCGACACGATTACCCACCCCCGGGTGGGGTTGTTTCACGGACGGGCTGGCTACGGTTGCAGCATGTCCCAGGGTGGTCGTCGCGCACTCGTGGGCGCTGAGCTCGACGAGGCGGAGAGCCTGGTCGGGCACACCCCCCTGGTGCCGCTGCGGCGGCTTCAGGATCGCACCGACCTCAGGGTGTGGGCCAAGTTGGAGATGTTCAACCCGGGCGGCAGCGCGAAGGACCGCACGGCGCTGGCGATGCTGCGGCGCGGCTGGGCCGAGGGATCGATCGGGCCGGATTCCATCATCGTCGAGTCGTCCTCGGGCAACCTCGGCGTCGCCCTGGCCCGTTGGTGCAGCCGGTTGGAGTTGTCGTTTCACTGCGTGGTCGACAGCAAGGCGAACCCGGCGACCGTTGCGTTGATCGGTGCGCTCGGCGGCGTCGTCCATCGGGTGACCGAGCCCGATGCGGCCACCGGTGACCTGCTGGCCGCCCGCATGGCCCGCGTCCGTGAGCTGGTGGCCACCATGAGGGGCGCAGTGTGGCTCAACCAGTACGCCAATCCCGCAGCGCTGCAGGCCCACGCGGGCACCATGCGCGAGATCGCCGAGGCGCTCGACCACCGCGTCGATGCCCTCTTCGTCGCGGTCAGCACCACCGGCACCCTGGGCGGCTGCCGCCGGTACATACAGCAGCACGGCATGACCACGCGGGTAGTGGCGGTCGACGCTGCGGGCAGCGTGCTGTTCGGTGGCGAGCGGTCCGAGCGGCACCTGACGGGTTTCGGTGCCGGCACGGTGCCGACGCTGGCCCAGCACCTGCAACCCGACGGCGTCGCTCGAATCGGCGAGGTCGACACCGTGATCGGCTGCCGACTGCTGGCCGCGCGGGAGGCGATCGTCGCGGGCGCCTCGTCCGGGGCGGTGGTGCAGGCATTCCTGCACGCCGCACCCGCGCTGCCCTCCGGCGCGCAGGTGGTGCTGCTGCTCCACGACGGCGGCGTGCCCTATCTCGACTCGGTCTACGACGACGGTTGGGTCGAGCGCCGGCTCGGCGTGGGCGCGGACGAGTTGCGGCGCCGGCTGAGTGCGGCTGTGCCTCGATGATGCGGGTCGCGATCATCGGAGCGGGCCCGAAAGGACTGTTCGCCGCCGAGAGGCTGGGGGCGCATCTGCAGCAGCGCGGGGCCGAGGCGCGGATCACCGTCTTCGACCCGCAGCCGCCCGGGTGGGGCGCCGGCTACCGGCCCGACCAGCCGGACTGGCTGCGCCTGAACGTCAACGCCGCGATCGTGACAGCCGATGGTCGCGGGTCCGGACGCCCGTCGCTCGGCCTGCCCGCTTTCCACACCTGGCGGCGGGAGCGGGGCGAGCGTGACCCGCTCGACCCCTTTCCCCCGCGCGCACTGGTCGGCCGATACCTGGCCGACTGCTGGCACGAGTTGCCGGGGCACCTGCCCGCGGGGGTGGTGCTGGACCACGTCGCGCGCCGGGTGCACCAACTGACGAGGAGTCCGCACGGCTGGCTGATCGAGGGTCGGTGCTACGACGAGGTGGTGCTCTGCACCGGTCACGCCGACGACTGGCCGGGCGCGCTGGTGCACCAGTGGCGCGGCCCTCAGCCGCTGGTGCCCCGGGTCTACCCGGTTGAGCGGTGGCTGAGCCGCGACCAGGTACCGGCCGGGTGCGCGGTCGCCTGCCGTGGTGCGGCGCTGACCTTCATCGACGCAGCGCTCAGCCTGACGCAGGGCCGGGGCGGACGGTTCACGCAGGCGGGCTACCAACGCAGTGGCGACGAGCCGGCCACCATCATTCCCGTCGGACGCCGGGGGGCCTTCCTGCAGGTCAAGCCCGCACCGGAGGGTCCGCTGAGTGCACTCGACCTCGCCCTGCCCCGGGCTCGTGGGCTGGCCCGCTGCGCCGCCTCGCCTGCCGGGGTGGGCACGGTGCTGCGTGCGGTCTGGCGCACGGCGCAGGACTACCTGGTGGCGGCCGGCGTCCAAGACGCGACCCTGCCCGCGCCCGGAGAGCCGCTGCCGGCCGATCCCGACCCGGTGGTCGCCCTGCGTCGTTCGCTGCAGGTGGCGTTGGGCAAGCGGGCACCAGGACCCGCCTGGGCGCTGGGCCAGGCGTGGCGCGACCTGTACCCGGCGATCGTCGGGGTGCTTGGGCACGACGGGTGTCCCGAGGCGGACTGGCCCCGGTTCGCCGCCGCGGCCGCGCTGCTGGAGCCGCTCGCCTTCGGGCCGCCTCCGGTGAACGCCGCCAAGCTTCTCGCGCTCTGCGAGGCGGGGGTGATCGATGCCCGCTATCTATCCGGGCCGTGGCCCGACGCCCTGCGCGCGGCCGACGTGGCGATCGACTGTGTGCTGCCGCCGCCCGGGCTGGTGGAGGGCCAGTGGCCGGCGCAGCTGTGCGAGGCGGGGGTGCTGGTGCGCGGACTCGGACGACGCGGTGTCGCGGTTGCTGCCGACGCGTCGTGCCTGGGCTCCGACGGCACCCCGATCCGCGGCCTGGCTGCGCTGGGACGCCTGACCGAAGACGTGGTGATCGGCAACGACACGCTGTCGCGCACCCTGCACCCCGATGCCGACCGATGGGCCGATCGGGTGGCCCTCGCCGCCACGGCACGGGTGGGGGTGACCCGGTGACCGGCCTGCGCGGGCGCGTCCACGGGCAGCCACGCCTGGACGGTCGTCTCGAGCCGTGGATGGCGACCCTGCTCGCCGACCATGCCCGCTGCGCGGCACTGGTGCAGCAGTACGACTCGCCGGTCAACCTGATCGATCCCCGGCCGCTGGGTCGCAACGCCGACGAACTGGTCGCGGCCGGACGTAGCGCCGGGGTGCCGATCGGGCTGTACTTCGCGCGCAAGGCCAACAAGGCGCTGAGCCTGGTCGACGAGGTGGTGCGGCGGGGGCACGGGGTGGACGTGGCCAGCGAGCCCGAACTGCGGCAGGTTCTGCAGCGTGGCGTCGCCGGGGACCGCATCATCCTGACCGCTGCCATCAAACCCGAGCGGCTGTTGCGGCTGGCCGTCCGGGCCGGGGTGACGATTTCGCTGGATTCACCGGCGGAGGCGTCCGTGGTTGCCGGGCTGGCCGCGTCGATCGGCATGAGCGCCCGGGTCGCTCCGCGGCTGGCGCCCGAGCCCGAACTGGGACTGCCGCCGACCCGGTTCGGTGCTCGTGCCGTGCACTGGAGGCAGCTGCCGCCGGCCGGATCGAGCCTGGAGGTGAGGGGTGTGCACTTTCACCTGCACGGCTACGCCGCCGCCGACCGTGCCCGCATGCTGGCTGCCGCGCTCGACCTGATCGAGGCGGTGCGCGAGCGGGGGCACCGTCCGGACTTCGTCGACATCGGCGGCGGGGTGCCGATGAGCTATCTGGACGACGCCGCCCAATGGGACGCCTGGTGGCTCGCGTACCGGCGCAGCCTGGCCGCCGGCGACGAGACGCTCACCTGGAAGAACCGCGAACTACGCTCGGCATACCCGTTCCACCAGGCGCCGGTGCGCGGTGAGTGGCTGCGCGACCTGCTGGCTGCGCCGTTGCGGACGGGCAGCGTCGCGGACGCGCTGCGGTCCGCCGGCCTGCGACTGCACCTGGAGCCCGGACGGGCCCTGCTCGACGGCTGCGGCCTGACCCTGGCCCGGGTGGCGTTCGTCAAGCAACGCAGCGACGGCGTGGACCTGGTCGGGCTCGAGATGAATCGCACCCAGTGCCGCTCCACCTCTGACGATTTCCTGGTCGATCCGATTCTGGCCGGCGCCGCGTCGTCCGGGCCGCCGGTGGACGCGTTCCTCGTCGGCGCCTACTGCATCGAGGACGAGCTGATCCTGCTGCGCCGCCTGCACTTTCCGCAGGGAGTCATGCCCGGTGACGTGATCGGGCTGGTCAACACCGGCGGCTACCTGATGCACATTCTGGAGAGCGCCTCGCACCAGATTCCGCTGGCCCGGGTGGTCGTGCGCACGCCGGACGGGTTCGAGCCGGACCCGATCGATGCCTGGGCTGAGCCCGGACCCGGACGGGGCTGAGTCGGCGGGTCACGAGCGGGGCGAGAGCAGGTGTCCGGTGACCCGTGACCCGTGACCCGTGGACCGCCTCCCGGGGCCTGCAGCGCACGATCAGGACTGTCAGGTACGGCTGGTAGGTTGCTCGCGTTCGTCCGATCACCGTTGACCCCGAGGAGATTCGTGCACGTCTGGCCCGGTTCGCCCTATCCGCTCGGTGCCACCTTCGACGGCACCGGTACCAACTTCGCCCTTTACAGCAACGTGGCCGAGCGGGTCGAGTTGTGCCTGTTCGACGCCGACCGGGCCGAAACCCGGGTCGAGCTCACCGAGGTCGACGCCAAGGTCTGGCACTGCTACCTGCCGCAGGTCGAGGCGGGGCAGCGCTACGGCTACCGGGTGCACGGGCCCTACGACCCGACCCGCGGGTTGCGCTGCAACCCCGCCAAGCTGCTTCTCGACCCGTACGCCAAGGCCACCGAGGGCACCATCGACTGGGGCCAGTCGTTGTTCAGTTACACCTTCGGCGACGAGCACAGCGTCAACGACGACGACTCGGCGCCGCACATGATGCTCGGCGTGGTGACCAACCCGTTCTTCGACTGGACCGGCGATCGCACCCTCAACGTGCCCTACAACGAGAGCCTGATCTACGAGGCCCACGTGAAGGGCCTGACGCAACTACACCCCGACGTGCCCGAGGCGATGCGCGGCACCTACGCGGGCCTGATCCATCCGGCGGTGATCGCCCACTTCAAGCGGCTGGGGGTCACCGCCGTCGAGTTGATGCCGGTGCACCAGTTCGTACACGACTCGGTGCTGGTCGAGCGGGGCCTGCGCAACTACTGGGGCTACAACACGATCGGCTTCTTCGCCCCGAACGCCGAGTACGCCTCCTCGCGCGAGGCAGGCACCCAGGTGCAGGAGTTCAAGGCGATGGTGCGCGGGCTGCATGCGGCCGGCATCGAGGTGATTCTCGACGTGGTCTACAACCACACCGCCGAGGGCAACCACCTGGGGCCGACGCTCAGCATGAAGGGCATCGACAACCCGTCCTATTACCGGCTGGTCGACGAGACGCCGCATTACTACATGGACTACACCGGCACCGGCAACTCCCTCAACGTCGGCAACCCCCACTCGCTGCAGCTGATCATGGATTCGTTGCGCTACTGGGTGACCGAGATGCACGTGGACGGGTTCCGCTTCGACCTGGCCTCGGCGCTGGCGCGCGAGTTCTACGACGTCAACCGGCTGTCGGCCTTCTTCGAGCTCGTGCAGCAGGACCCGGTGGTCAGCCAGGTCAAGCTGATCGCCGAGCCGTGGGACGTCGGGCCCGGCGGCTATCAGGTGGGCAACTTCCCCCCGCAATGGACGGAGTGGAACGGCAAGTTCCGCGACGCCGTGCGCGACTTCTGGCTGGGGCAGCCCAACCTGGGCGAGTTCGCTGCGCGCTGCGCGGGCAGCGCCGACCTGTACGAGCAGTCCGGGCGTCGTCCGTTCGCCAGCATCAACTTCGTCACCGCCCACGACGGGTTCACCCTCAGCGACCTCGTGTCGTACAACGAGAAGCACAATGAGCCCAACGGCGAGAACAACAACGACGGCGAATCGCACAACCGCTCGTGGAACCACGGCGTCGAAGGGCCGACCAAAGACCCGGCCGTACTGTCGGCGCGCGCCCGCTCGCAGCGCAACCTGCTGGCCACCCTGCTGCTCAGCCAGGGCGTGCCGATGCTCGCGCACGGCGACGAGGCGGGCCGCAGCCAGCAAGGCCTCAACAACGGGTACGCGCAGGATTCGCCGCTCACCTGGTTCGACTGGTCGGCCATCGACGAGCCGCTGCTCGAGTTCACCGCCACCCTGGCGAAGTTGCGGGCCGATCATCCGACGTTCCGGCGCAAGCGGTTCTTCACCGGTCACCGCACCGACGACGGGCTGGACGACATCGTCTGGCTGCACGTCAGCGGACGTCCGATGACCGATGCCGACTGGTCGAGCGGTGCCGCCCTCGGCATGTACCTGAACGGATCGGCCATCGCCGGTGTGAACGCCATCGGCCAACCCATCACCGACGACGACTTTCTGCTGTATTCCAACGGCGGCTCCGAGCCGGTGGACGCGGTGCTGCCCGGCCCCGAGTTCGGCGCCGCGTGGGACGTGGTGATCGACACCGCGGCCGATGATCGGCTTCGCGAAGCTCTGCAGTCGGGGTCGACGGTGCGCATCGAGGCACGCAGCACGCTGGTGCTGACCGAGCATGTCGAGGCGCCGACCCGTCCGAACCTGTCAGCGGCGGCTTCGGTTGCGGCGATCACGGGGCAGAGCGCCGATCAACCGGCCCCAGACACCTCACCCGGCTGAGTGGGTGTGCAATCGCGGCGAACAGGGTAGGAAGGCAGGCATGAGCAACATCGCGTCCCGCTGTGATGCCGTGGTGATCGGTTCGGGCCCGAACGGATTGGTGGCTGCGAACGCGTTGGCGCAGGCCGGTTGGCACGTGGTGGTGATCGAGGCCCAGCCCGACGTGGGCGGCGCGGTGCGCAGCGCCGAGGTGATCGAGCCCGGCTTCGTCACCGACCTGTTCAGCGCGTTCTACCCGCTGGCCGCGGCCAGCTCGGTGATTCGCGGGCTCGAGTTGGAACGCCACGGCCTGCGGTGGGTGCAGGCGCCCACCGTGTTGGCCCATCAACTGGACGACGGACGCGCCGCGGTGCTGCACCGTGACCCGGCCGCGACCGCTGCCGCGCTGGACGAATGGGCGCCCGGTGACGGGCAGGCCTGGCTGGACATGTTCGCGCACTGGCAGCTGATTCGCGACGACCTGCTCGGGGCCCTGTTCACTCCGTTCCCGCCGGTGCGCTCCGGCCTCGGGCTGCTGCGCCGGCTGAACGTGTCGGGCGCCCTGCGGCTGGCCCGGCTGGCCGCGACGCCCGTCCGGCGCCTGGGTGAGGAGCGCTTCGCCGGTGACGGTGGCCGGCTGCTGCTCAGCGGTAACGCCATGCATGCCGACATTCCGGTGGACGCCGCCGGCAGCGGCCTGTTCGGCTGGCTGCTGTGCATGCTTGGGCAAGACGTCGGCTTTCCCGTGCCACAAGGGGGTTCGGGCATGCTGGCGGCGGCCCTGCGGGCGCGGGCCGAATCGTTCGGCGCGCAGGTGCACACCGGCGTGACGGTCGAGGCGGTGCTGGTGCAGGGGTCGCGCGCCACCGGCGTCCGGCTCGCGGACGGCTCGGTGGTCAGGGCTGAGCGGGCGGTGCTGGCCGATGTGACCGCGCCGTCGCTGTACTCGCACCTGTTGGCCGACGTGCCGCTGCCGTCGCAGTTGCGTCGCGACCTGCGCGACTTTCACTGGGACCCCGCCACGCTCAAGGTGAACTGGGCGCTGCGGGCACCGATCCCGTGGCTGGCCGAGGCGGCGCGCGGTGCCGGCACGGTGCACCTGGGGGCCGATTCGGACGGCTTCGTCGACTTCGGCGCCGACCTGAGCGTCGGACGGCTGCCGCGCCGCCCGTTCGCGCTGTTCGGCCAGATGGCGGTCGCCGACCCCACCCGGGCACCCGAAGGCGCCGAGACGGCCTGGGCCTACACGCACCTACCGCGGCGACTCGCGAGCGACCCCGAGGCGATCGCCACGCAGGTGCGGCGGCTGCAGTCCGCGATCGAGCGGGCCGCGCCGGGCTTCGGCGACCTGGTGATCGGCCGGCACGTGCAGTCGCCGTCCGACCTGCAGGGCAGCAACGCCAGCCTGTCGCTCGGGGCGTTGAACTCGGGCACAGCGGCGATCCACCAGGAGTTGATCTTTCGCCCGACGGTGGGCCTGGGGCGCCCCGAAACCCCGATCCCCGGGCTGTTCCTGGCCAGTGCGTCCGCCCACCCGGGTGGCGGGGTGCACGGGGCCTGCGGCTGGAACGCCGCCCGCTGTGCCCTGGCGGCCGATGGACGCCTCGCGGGCGTGCGCAACGCGCTGGTCCGCACCGCCTGGGAGCGGGTGCTGCAGGGCTGATCGGTCGGCGGGATGCCCGGATCCGGGTTGAGGTGACGGCTCCGCCCGGACCGGATGCCGGGCCGGGTGGGTCGACGCGGACCTGGGCCTACTGACCGCCGGGCCAGTAGTGCTGATCGTCGTAGCGGGGCTGTCGGCTGCCGAAGATCGCCTGGCCGACCCGCACGCACGTCGCGCCCTCTTCGATGGCGACCTCGAAGTCACCCGACATGCCCATCGACAGCTCACCCGGCCCGATCGAGTCGGGATCGGTGTCGCGGGCCTGGTCGCGCAGCGTCCGCAGCCGCACGAAGCAGGCCCGGACCCGGTCGAGGTCGCTGCTGAACAGCGCCAACGTCATCAGGCCGCGGACGCGCAGCGCGCCGAAACTGGGCAGCGCCTTCAGAAAGGCGGGTACCTGGTCGGGGGGCAGTCCGTACTTCGAATCCTCGGCCGAGGTGTTGACCTGCACGAAGACGTCCAGAGCGCGCCCGGCGGCCTGCAGCCGGCGGTCCAGGGCTTCGGCCAGCCGCAGGCTGTCGAGGGCCTGGAACTCGGCGGCGAAGGCTGCGACGTCGCGGGCCTTGTTGGTCTGCAGGTGCCCGATCACCGACCACGCGACGTTCAGGTCGCGCAGGTTCTCGTACTTGCGCCTGGCCTCCTGCACCTTGTTCTCGCCGAGTTGGTGACAACCCGCGGCGACGGCGTTGCGCAGCCGGTCCTCGCCGACCGTCTTGCTGACCGGCAGCAGGCGAACCTGGGCGGGGGACCGTCCGGCCCGTTCGGCTGCGGCGGCGATGCGGGCCTGCACGGTGGCCAGGGTGCGGGCGAAGTCCTCGACGGTGATGGCTGCGGGGTACGTGGCGGGTGGTGACTGCGGCGGTTCGGCGGCGAAGGACATGAGTCCACGCTAGCGGGCGCCACCGACGGGTGGGGCTGCGCGTGTCGCCGGCGAGCCACGACCCGGGATGCCGGTGAGACTGCGGCGCGTCATCGCGCGGTGTAGGGCTCATTGCGCACGGACGAACCCGCGCAACGAGCGCTTGACCGCGCAACGACAGCCCGCCGGGCCCACGTGACCGTGGCGACTGTGCCTTCAGTCACGTCGGCGGCTGGACGCCCAGCAGGTGCAGCACCGCCTCCTCGAGCGCCTTCTGGCGCGAGGCGGGGGAGCGGTACCGTCGTCCGGCGACGTCGGCGATGGTGGCGCCGGACTCGTACAGGTCGGTCACGCGCGGGTCGATGTAGGAGTTCTTCGCCACGGTCGGGGTGTTGCCGAGGTAGGACGCCACCTCGACCACCGCCGCGCGCTCGACCTTGGCCCGCGCGGTCTTGGTGGCGGCGGGGGGTGCTGCAGCGAGGGTGGCGGCGAAGATCACCGTGGCGTGCCAGGTGCGAAAATCCTTGGCGGTGAAGTCGCCGCCGAACAGTTCGGACAGGTAGGCGTTGACGGTGCCGGAGGCCAGGTCGACCCACTCGTTGCCCTGGCGGTAGGCCAGCAGCCGATCGCCACCGCGCCGGGTCCGCATCACCTGCAGGGCCTCGATCACCGGTTCGTTCTCGATCAGCACGCGGTGCTCGATGCCCGACTTGCCGACGAACTGGAAAGCGAGCCCGCGACCGTGCCGCCGCACATGCCGCCGCTCCAGGGTGGTCAGCCCGAATGACCCGTTGGCGTCGGCGTAGGCGTCATTGCCGATCCGGAAGTAACCCAGATCGAGCAGCCGGACGGCGGTGGCCGCGGCCCGCTCGAGCGGCATGCCGTCCCGGGCGAGATCGGCGCTGACCTGCGCGCGGGCGTCCGGCAGGTGCAGCGCGGCGGTGGCGACCCGGTCGAACTTGAGCTTGTCGCGCAGCACCCGCCAGTGCGGGTGGTACAGGTACTGGCGGCGTCCGGCAGCGTCCACGCCGGTGGCCTGCAGATGGCCGTTCGGCGCCGGGCAGATCCAGACGTCGCGCCAGGCCGGCGGGATCACCAGGGCCTTGATGCGCTCGACGTCCGCTGCGGGTAGGGCGTTGCCGCGCTCGTCCAGGTAACGAAAGCCCTTGCCGTGCGGACGACGCGTCCAGCCGGTCGAGGTGGGTGAGACCCGGCGCAGGCGCGGCATGGCGGTGACGCTACTCCCGCGCCGGCTGGTGCCGCCTCATTCGTACGGGTGGGCGCCGTGCCGCCGCCGTACGAGCATCAGGGGCGTGACCAGCCACAGCAGGGCGAAGACCAGCAGCGCGCAGACGCCGGCGAGGATGCCCGCGCCAACGCCGGCGATCATGCCGACCACCAGCGTGGCCACCAGCCCGACTGTGATCGCCAGGCACGACAGCCCCGCCATCGCCATCACCCCGCCGATGTTCACCAGCACGTCCTTCTCATGCCTGCGGAACAGAATGCGGTGAGCCGTCACCGGCGTCAGCACCAGCGCGGTCGCCAACGCCGAGAACGCGACGGCTGCCAGAATGACGCCGATGAGCACCGGAGCAAGCTCGGCGAAACGGGCCTGAAACGGCAGGATCAGCAGGAAGCCGGTCAGAATCTGAATGCCGGTCTGCGTCACCCGCAGCTCCTGCAGCAACTCGCCCCAGTTGCGATCCAGCCGCTCGGCCGGCGTCTCGTTGCGCTCGGCCGGCCGCTCAGCCGGGTCGGGGCGCTCGTCCGGATCCATGGCACCACAGGGTACGCCTGGCGGATCGTGCCCTGTTCGGCGCTTTCCGGCGATCAGGTGGACGAGGTCGCCGACGTACTGATTTCGATGATGAGTGAGGGCCCTGCCTACTATCCCGATGGCGAGGTGACCGATGAGCCGACCGAGACCTTGGTGGCCGAGCTGATTCGTGAGGCCGCGCTGGAAGGTGTTCGAGACGAGCTGCCCCATTCGATAGCGGTCGAGTTGGACCAGATGGGGCTGCGTGAGGGCCGCCCCGTCGATCGTCCGCTGCTCGACATCTATGCCTCCCTGATCGTGGAGCGGGACTCCCAAAAGCCGATCATGATCGGACGCCGGGGCGAGCACATCAAGCAGGTGGGCACCGACGCGCGTAAGCAGATCAGCGCCCTGCTGGGTACTCCGGTACACCTGGATCTCAAGGTAAAAGTGCTCAAGGAATGGCAACGCAACCCCAAGCACCTGAACCGTCTGGGTT
>RRZU010520426.1_pt1 | contig 18439 bp, 31 predicted proteins | sample 2165561 | NCBI WGS metagenome assembly RRZU01 (sample SAMN10456909, study PRJNA506462) | wastewater metagenome | isolation source: wastewater sludge | place: USA: Moscow, Idaho | reverse complement strand
GCTCGCTGAAAAGCGACGGCAAAACGCCGGCTGATTACGATTACAACGTCGGCGTTACCCGCCAAGTTGTTTCCTTTTCCCATGCCTGTGGCGTATCGGTGGAAGGCGAAATCGGCTGCTTGGGCAACCTTGAAACCGGCGATGCCGGTGAAGAAGACGGCATCGGCGCCGATGTCAAACTCTCGCATGATCAAATGCTCACCAGCGTAGAAGAAGCCGCCCAATTTGTGCAGGATACCGGTGTAGATGCTTTGGCCATTGCCATCGGCACCAGCCACGGTGCATACAAATTCAGCCGTAAGCCCACCGGCGACGTATTGCGTATCGACCGCATCAAAGAAATTCACGAGCGTCTGCCCAACACTCATCTGGTGATGCACGGCTCCAGCTCGGTGCCGCAGGAATGGCTGAAAATCATCAATGAAAACGGCGGCAACATTAGCGAAACCTATGGCGTGCCAGTAGAAGAAATTGTTCAGGGCATCAAATACGGCGTACGCAAAGTCAACATCGACACCGACTTGCGCCTGGCCTCAACCGGTGCCATCCGTCAGTTTATGGCGGAAAATCCGGCTGAATTCGACCCGCGCAAGTATCTGGCCAAAACTGTCAGCGCCATGAAGCAAGTGTGTATCGACCGCTATCTGGCTTTCGGCTGCGAAGGCCAAGCTGCCAAAATCAAACCTGTTTCTCTTGATAAAATGGCCGAACGCTACGCCAGCGGCGAGTTGAATCAAATCGTTAAATAAGCCATCAATATAAAAGCAGGCTACCTGAAATTTTTCAGGTAGCCTGCTTTTATATTGCACCCAAAATCTTGTATTTCGAGCAGCTCATTGCTACATGGCTCGCTGCTCAGGTATCTTACATTTCGCTCTATTGCTCTGCTACACCTGAAAGCACATCTAATCAAAATAGCCAAAAGGCTACCTGAAACACGCTTGCTTCTGCACACAAAGCTTAATCAATTTCAGGTAGCCTTTTATAAAAGCAAATAAGCAATATTTTTTTAACCGCCCATATACCAGAATTTCAATACCCACAACACCGCCACAATCCACACCATCGGCGGTACGGTTGCCGCTTTGCCACACAACAATTTCACCACGGCATAGCTGATAAAGCCCATGGCAATACCGTCAGCGATGGAATACGAAAACGGCATAAACACCACAGTCATAAATGCCGGCGCCGCTTCAGTCAGGTCATCCCAGTCGATTTCGGTGAGGCTGCGCAACATCTGCACGCCCACATACAACAAAGCCGGTGCCGTAGCAAATGCCGGCACGCTGGCCGCCAAGGGCGCAAACCACAAACACGCCAACAGCAGTAAGCCCACCACCACGGCTGTGAGGCCGGTGCGGCCGCCAGCCGCGACACCCGCCGCACTTTCAATATAAGGCGTAGTAGAAGAAGTGCCCAATGCGGCGCCGGCCACAATAGCAGTAGAATCGGCAAACAAAGCTTTTTTCAAGCGCGGCAGTTTGCCATTTTCCAACAAGCCCGCGCGGTGTGATACGCCAACCAAAGTGCCGGTACTGTCAAACAAATCCACCAGGAAAAACACAAAAATCACACTAACCATGGTAACGTTGAACAGGCCGTTGAAATCCATCTGCATAAACGTTGGGGCAATACTGGGAATGCTGCCAACAATCCCCTTATATTCAGCCAAACCCGTGGCCATGGCAATCGCGGTAATGGTCAGAATGCTCAGAATAATCGCTCCACGCACGCGGTAATAATCGAGCACCACTACCATAAAAAAGCCCAACATTGCCAACAACGCACGCGGATCATGCACATCGCCCATTTTCACCAGTGTGGCCGGGCTGCCCACAATAACACCCGCACCTTTCAGGGCAATCAGCGCCAAAAACAGGCCAATACCGGCTGCAATCGACATTTTTAACGACATCGGCAAAGCATTCACCAGCGCTTCGCGAACTTTTAAAAAACTAAACAGAATAAACAGCAGGCCGGAAACAAACACTGCCGCCAAAGCAATCTGCCAGGAAACCGGTGCGGCAGAATTGCCTACCACGTTAAAAGCAAAATAAGCATTCAAGCCCATGCCCGGCGCCAAAGCAATTGGATAATTAGCCACCAAACCCATCATGAAACAACCGATAGCCGCCGCAATACACGTTGCCACGAATACCGCACCCGTATCCATGCCGGTTGTACCCAGAATCTGCGGGTTGACAATAATGATATAGCACATGGTTAAAAAAGTCGTCACGCCGGCCAAAAGCTCAGTACGAACATTAGTGCGGTTTTCTTGCAGCTTGAATAAGCGTTCAAGCGGACTGCTGTGAGATGAGGCATTCATATTTACAAATCTTAAAACAAGTAAGAGGAAGCGAATTATATAGACAAATAATAAAACCCGCCAGAACCACACATCGGTGGGCAGAGTGATTCAGAATAATAAAGCCAACCCTGAAACACGAAAAGGCTACCTGAAAACCTTTCAGGTAGCCTTATAAGTCATTATTCAGCTGCTACAATTTCACCACGCAAAGAGAACGTAAAAGCTTCTTTAATTTCAATGTCCACCATCTGATTAATCAGGCGCGGATGGCCGGTAAAATTCACTACCCGATTATTTGCCGTGCGTGCCTGCAATTGGTCAGGATCTTTTTTAGACACACCTTCCACCAAGCAACGCTGTATCGTACCCAACATACTCTGGTTGATTCTGGCGGTTTCTGCTTCAATGATTTCGTTCAAAGTCTCTAAACGGCGCACCTTTTCTTCATGCGGTGTTTCATCGGGTAAATTGGCTGCTGGCGTTCCCGGACGCGGGCTATAAATAAACACAAAACTCAAATCAAACGCAATATCTTGCACCAGTTTCAGTGTTTGCTCAAATTCCTGTGCCGTCTCCCCTGGGAAGCCGACAATAAAATCCGAACTCAAACATAAATCCGGGCGGATTGCCCGCAATTTCCGGATAATTGACTTATATTCCAGCGCAGTATAACCACGTTTCATGGCCGAAAGTACCCGATCTGAACCGCTTTGAATAGGCAAGTGCAAGTGAGAAACCAGTTTGGGCAAATCACGGTAACACTCGATAATACGATCGCTGAATTCACGCGGATGGCTGGTGGTAAAGCGCAAACGTTTAATACCCGGAATTTCATGAACAATGCGCAACAACATCGCGAAATCACAAACTTCTCCATCTGCCATCATACCCCGATAGGCATTGACATTCTGCCCCAGCAGGTTGACCTCTTTTACGCCTTGTTGCGCCAAATGGGCAATTTCTGTCAGCACATCTTCCAACGGGCGCGAAAACTCTTCGCCGCGGGTGTAAGGCACCACACAAAAACTACAATATTTCGAGCAGCCTTCCATAATCGAAACGAATGCAGAGCCACCTTCCACCCGTGCTGGTGGCAGGTGATCGAACTTTTCGATTTCCGGAAAAGAAATATCAACCTGAGATTTCCCGGTTTCCTGTTTTTCTTCGATCATTTTCGGCAGGCGGTGTAACGTCTGCGGCCCGAACACTACATCCACAAACGGCGCGCGTTTCACAATGGCATCACCTTCTTGCGAAGCCACGCAACCACCCACACCAATAATCAGATTGGGATTTTTTTCTTTTAGAGGGCGCACCCGGCCTAAATCAGAAAACACCTTTTCCTGCGCTTTTTCGCGCACCGAACAGGTGTTAAACAGAATAATATCGGCTTCCTCTGCATGGGCGGTTTGTATCAATTCATCACCCTCCGCCAATACCGACAACATTTTTTCGCTGTCATATTCATTCATTTGACAACCGAAAGTACGGATAAATACTTTTTTCATTTTTGCATCTAAAATAAATAATAAGGTTTATTACTGCACCACTCTGGCTTGGAAAGTGGCTCGTTCTTGGTCAGTTAAAATCCAAATTTCTTCAATATTATTCGCAGGATTTCGACGGATGCCAACTGCCTTGCCAACATACGCATTCAATTTGCCACGCGTAATAAATCGGTTTTGTTCGTTACGGATACGTACATCGACACTGACCTGAAAAACAGCATCATTGCTCAACCAGCCTAAAGTCAAAATTTTCAGCCAAGAAATGCCACCTGTACCTAAAACCACTTGTGGATATTGCACCTGCTTCAAAATAGCCATATCCATGTCGACAGGTAAGGCCCTAGCCGCCAACGCAAGTGAACTCCATAAATATACTGACAGGAATAATAAGCGGATTTTCATTGATTTCCCCATTTTCATTAACTGTCTTATTATATTACTCACTGGCCAAATTTCGATAAAATTCGAACAAAGGTTTCATAAAAAAATGAACAATGTTGTTTTAACACGCCTAAAATAATTTTGTAAAAATAAAAACCAGCATAATAGCTGGTTTTTATTCAGATAAGTGAAAATATTATTCACCTGCCTCGGCAGCTTTGTCAACCAACTCTACCAATGCCAACGGTGCATTATCGCCTTTGCGAAACCCGTATTTCAAAACACGGATATAGCCGCCATTGCGAGCCGAAAAACGCGGACCCAAATCATCAAACAGTTTAACCACAACATCACGATCGCGAGTACGGTTAAAAGCCAGACGGCGGTTAGCTAACGAAGGTTTTTTGCCCAGGGTAATCAGGGGCTCTACCACGCGGCGCAACTCTTTTGCCTTGGGCAAAGTGGTCACGATGGTTTCATGGGTCAATAAAGAATTGGCCATGTTACGCAACATCGCAGCGCGGTGGCTGCTGGTGCGATTTAATTTACGGTTACCATTACGATGACGCATGTCATTTTCCTTTAATCTTCAAACTTAAGGCTTTTCCAAACCAGCAGGCGGCCATGCCTCTAACTTGGAACCCAACGTCAAACCTTTAGAAGCCAATACTTCCTTAATTTCATTCAAAGACTTACGCCCTAAATTGGGAGTCTTCAAAAGTTCGGTTTCAGTACGCTGGATTAAATCGCCAATATAGTAAATATCTTCAGCTTTCAGACAGTTAGCCGAACGTACAGTCAATTCCAAATCATCTACCGGACGCAACAGAATCGGATCAATCGGCGGAGCTTTTTCTTCCACCTCTTCAACCGGCGTACCTTGCAAATCTGCAAAAATAGACATTTGGTCAATCAAAATACGTGCAGCACTACGTACGGCCTCTTCAGGCTCAATCGAACCATTGGTTTCAATATCCAAAACCAAACAGTCCAAATCCGTACGTTGCTCAACACGAGCGGGCTCTACATCAAAGCTAACTCGACTGATGGGCGAAAAGCTCGCATCCAATTGAATTGCTCCAATCTGTTTATTATCATCCTTATGGCGACGATTTGAAACAGATTGATAGCCGCGACCCAATTCAACTTTGATTTCCATTTCAATGGAGCCACTTTCGGCCAAATGACAAATAACGTGTTCACGATTCATGATTTCCACATCGTGAGACAACTCAATGTCGGCCGCAGTAACCACACCGGCACCAGATTTTTTCAAAGTCAATGTTACCTGTTCGCGACTATGTAACTTGAACACAACCCCTTTCAGGTTCAGTAAAATGTCTACAACATCTTCCTGAACACCGTCCAAAGTAGAGTATTCATGCAACACACCGGCAATAGAAACCTCTGTCGGAGCAAAACCATTCATGGATGACAGTAAGATACGACGCAAAGCATTACCAAGAGTATGGCCAAAACCGCGCTCAAACGGCTGCATAGATACTTTTGCCCGAGTTGCAGACAAAGAATCCACATCAATTTGACGAGGTTTGAAAAATTCGGAAGTGCTATTTTGCATTTAACTGTCCCTCACTGAGCTAGTATTATTTAGAGTAGAACTCTACCACCAGCTGTTCATTAATATCGCCAGTCAGTTCTGAACGATCCGGCATATTCTTAAATACGCCTTCCATTTTAGTAGCATCAACAGCTACCCAGCTCGGCATGCCAATTTGTGCAGCCAGACCCAGTGCTTCTTGAATACGAACCTGTTTTTTGGCTTTTTCACGGATGGCTACTACATCACCAGCCTGTACTTGGTAAGAAGGAATATTCACCACTTGACCATTCACAGTAATCGCCTTATGAGATACCAATTGACGAGCCTCGGCTCGAGTCGAACCGAATCCCATACGGTATACTACATTATCTAAGCGAGATTCCAGCAATTGCAAAAGCAATTCGCCTGTTGAACCTTTACGGCGAGAAGCCTCAGCGAAATAGCGACGGAACTGACGCTCTAATACGCCATAGATGCGACGAATTTTCTGTTTTTCACGCAATTGCAAACCATAGTCAGACAAACGGGGCTTTTTTGCACCGTGCTGGCCAGGAGCTGAATCTAACTTACACTTGGATTCCAAAGAACGGCGGGCGCTCTTTAAAAATAAATCTGTGCCTTCGCGGCGAGCTAATTTACACTTAGGGCCGATATAACGTGCCATATCTCAATCACTCCAATATTAAATACGACGTTTTTTAGGCGGACGGCAACCGTTGTGAGGCAACGGGGTAACGTCAGTAATGCTGGTAATCTTGAAGCCAAGAGCGTTGAGCGCACGAACAGAAGATTCACGACCGGGGCCTGGGCCTTTGATGCGATCTTCTAAATTTTTAACGCCATACTCTTGGGCAACTTTACCAGCGGCTTCCGCTGCTACTTGAGCAGCAAATGGTGTGCTTTTACGCGAACCTTTAAAACCTGCGCCGCCAGAGGTAGCCCAAGACAATGCATTGCCTTGACGGTCGGTAATAGTAATGATGGTATTATTAAAAGATGCATGTACATGCACGATACCTTCACTAACGGTTTTGCGTACTTTTTTGCGCACACGAGCTGTGTTTGCTTTAGCCATTAATCAAATCCTTAAAAATTATTTCTTACCGGCAATCGCTTTGCGCGGACCTTTGCGGGTACGGGCATTGGTACGAGTGCGTTGACCACGACAAGGCAAACCGCGACGATGGCGGAAACCTCGATAGCAACCCATATCCATTAAGCGTTTGATACTCATAGTTACTTCACGGCGCAAATCACCTTCAACTTCATATTTGGCAACCTGCTCACGCAAAGCCTCTAATTGTGACTCATCTAAATCCTTCACTTTTGTATGCGCCTGGATAGCAGCCGCCTCACAAATTGATTTAGCACGAGTTGCGCCAATACCGTAAATTGCTTGCAAACCAATTACGATATGGGCGTTGTTAGGGATATTCACCCCTGCAATACGAGCCATATTTTTTCCTTTAGGGCAAAAAAGTCTGTCACTATATCACAAAATCAAAGATAAGGGAAATTATCCTTGACGTTGTTTGTGACGGGGGTCAGTACAAATTACGCGAACTACGCGATTACGACGAATAATTTTGCAGTTACGGCAAATTTTCTTCACAGAAGGCTGTACACGCATCACTTTTCCTTTCTTTTGGTTAGCGTGCTCGGAACACGATACGTGCCCGGCTTAAATCATAAGGAGTCATTTCGACAGTTACTTTATCACCTGGAGAGATGCGAATATAATGCATTCGCATCTTTCCTGAGATATAACCCAAAACGACATGATCATTTTCAAGTTTTACTTTGAAAGTTGCATTAGGCAGGGTCTCAAGAATCTCGCCCTGCATCTGAATGGTATCTTCTTTTGCCATTGTATTATTTACGGAGTAATGATTTATCTGAACGGTTAATTAAATGCTCATATTGCTGAGTCATACGGTAAGACGCAATCTGCGTACTAAAGTCCATCGTTACAACCACCAAAATTAATAAAGAAGTACCACCCAAATAAAATGGAATATTTAGTGCTGTCGTTAAAATCTCGGGAATCAAGCAAATCACCGTAATATACAAGGCACCAAAAAAAGTCAAACGCAAAACAACTTTCTCTAAATATTTAGATGTCTGTTCGCCAGGACGAATACCAGGAACAAATGCACCACTTTTCTTTAAGTTCTCAGCCATTTCTCGCGGACTAAACACCAAAGCCGTATAAAAATAACAGAAGAAAATAATTGAGACTGTAAAAAATAAAATATAAATTGGCTGTCCATGTTGTAGCAATGCAGCAATTTTATTTAATACGCCATTCTGATTAGCAGAGCCAAACCAACTCAACAACGTTGAAGGAAATAAAATAATACTTGATGCAAAGATAGGGGGTATCACGCCAGCCATATTCAACTTAAACGGCATATGCGTATTCTGTCCCTGCATCAAACGATTACCAACTTGTCGTTTAGCATAATGAACAGGAACTTTACGTTGGGCGCTCTCAAAATAGACGATAGTATAAATCAGCGCCAAAACACCCACAACAATCGCAACAGCCATTAGATAGCTCATTGAACCTTGACTGGTAAGTGTCAGCATCTGCCCAATACCGGAAGGTACGCCAGCAGCAATACCTGCAGTAATAATTAGAGAAATACCGTTGCCAATACCACGTTCCGTCATCTGCTCACCAAGCCACATTAAAAACATGGTACCTGTTACCAGAGAAACAACAGTGGAAACATAAAACTCAAATTGAGAGATTACAACAATATTTTGCTGATAAACAAAAGCTGCCACGCCAAAACTTTGCAACGTAGCCAATAATACCGTGCCATATCGGGTATATTTTGTAATTACCCGGCGACCTGCATCGCCCTCTTTCTTTAAACTTTTTAAAGAAGGAATAATCTCTGAGGCCAATTGCACAATAATTGATGCAGAGATATAAGGCATGATGCCAATAGCAAAAATACTAAAGCGCTCAAGTGATCCACCTGAAAACATGTTTAACATGCCCAGAATGCCCCCTCCAGCGCTCTCATATAACTTGGCTAGAGCGGCTGCATCGACACCCGGTACAGGAATATGCGCACCAATACGAAAAACAATCAGTGCACCCAGCAAAAACATCAGACGATTTTTTAAGTCACCGAACTTTGCAAGTCCTGATGAAGACTGTTGATTAGCCACTTTATTCTAGCCTTACTCTTCTACTTTACCACCTGCAGCCTCAATTGCAGCCCGAGCACCTTTAGTGGCTTTAATGCCTTTCAAAGTTACGGCTTTATCAAGGCTACCTGAAGCAATTACTTTAACATTTAATACATGAGCGGAAACCAAACCAGCCTGTTTCAGTGTCAAAATATCAATCTCATCCACAGCAACCAAAGCCAGTTCGCTCAAACGAATTACCGCATTAGAAGCAGCAGTCAAGGATTTAAAACCTCGTTTAGGTAAGCGGCGTTGTAAAGGCATTTGACCACCTTCAAAACCTACCTTATGAAAACCACCTGCACGGCTTTTTTGACCCTTATGGCCACGACCAGCCGTCTTACCCAAACCGCTACCAATACCACGACCTACACGGCGCTTCGAATGAGTAGCACCTTCGGCAGGTTGAATAGTATTCAAAAACATAATCACGACTCCACTTTCAAAAGGTAGCTGATTTTATTAATCATGCCACGATTTTCTGGGGTATCTAATACTTCAACGGTGTGTTCACGACGACGCAAACCCAAACCGCGAGCACAAGCACGATGCGACTCAATGGTACCAATCAGGCTTTTTACCAAAGTCACTTTAATCTTTTTTTGTTCACTCATGGTTAGCACCTAAAATATCTTCTACAGTTAAGCCACGTTTAGCAGCAATATCAGCAGGAGTGTATAATTTAGCCAAGCCATCCAATGTTGCACGCACAATATTGTAAGGATTCGTTGAACCATGCACCTTAGCAGAAATATTATGCACGCCCATAGCATCAAATACTAAACGCATTGGACCACCGGCTTTCACACCACTACCTTCTTTAGCGGGTTGCATAAAAACACGGGTAGCACCATGACGACCGATCACTTCATGATGTATAGTACCATTTTTCAATGGCACTTTAATCATATTACGACGAGCTTGATCCATTGCTTTTTGTACGGCAACAGGCACTTCTTTTGACTTACCCTTGCCCATACCAATGCGGCCATCGCCGTCACCCACAACGGTTAAAGCCGAGAAAGCCATAATACGGCCGCCTTTAACCACTTTAGTCACACGGTTTACGGCCACCATTTTTTCAACTAGGCCATCACCGCGCTCTTCAATTTCATGTTTTGCCATTCTCAGGTCTCCAAAATCTTTATTAGAAGCTTAAACCGTTTTCACGGGCAGCTTCAGCCAAAGCTTTCACACGACCGTGATACTGAAAACCAGAGCGATCGAAAGCAACTTTTTCAACACCGGCAGCTTTAGCTTTTTCAGCAATACGCTTACCGATAAGTGCAGCAGCTTCAATATTACTGCCGGACTTCAGGCTACCACGCACCTCAGCTTCCAAAGTAGAGGCTTGAGCCAATACTTTATCACCCTCTGCACTAATTACTTGGGCATAGATATGGTTGTTTGTACGAAATACGCACAATCTCACCACTTTCAAATCCGCAATTCGTGCACGGGTTTTGCGTGCGCGACGGAATCTTGTTTCGTGTTTATTCATTAGTGAGCCTCAATTATTTTTTCTTGGTTTCTTTCATCACCACCACTTCGCCTACATAGCGTACACCTTTACCTTTATAAGGCTCAGGCGGGCGGAAAGCGCGAATTTCAGCAGCAACTTGACCAACAACTTGTTTATCAGCGCCAGTCAGCACCACTTCTGTTTGGGTTGGTGTTTGTACAGAAACACCCTCTGGCATTTCATATACAATCGGATGAGAAAAACCTAATGATAAATTCAGTGTTTTACCTTGAGCTTGCGCACGATAGCCTACGCCAATCAATTGCAGTTTTTTCTCAAAACCCTCAGAAACACCTTTAACCATATTAGCAACCAATGCGCGAGCAGTACCCGACATAGCATTAGCATGCTTAGATTCATTGGTAGCAACAAAAATCAATTGACTACCATTCAACTCAATCGCAACATCAGTAGTTAACGGAAATGACAATTCGCCATTTTTACCTTTAACCATCACTTTATCTGTTCCAAATTTAACTTCTACGCCAGCAGGAACAGTCACTGGATTTTTAGCAACGCGTGACATTTATCTCTCCATTAGGCTACAACGCACAACAACTCACCACCAATACCGGCAGCCCGTGCTTTACGGTCAGTCATTACACCTTTAGAAGTACTAACAATAGCAACACCCAAGCCATTCATCACTGTTGGAATGTCATCAGAACCTTTGTACACACGCAAACCGGGGCGTGAAACACGCTTGATTTGCTCAATTACAGGACGGCCTGCATAGTATTTCAATTGAATTTCCAACACCGGTTTTGCATCAGCAGAAACCGCAAAATCTTCGATATAGCCTTCATCTTTTAAAACCTTCGCAATCGCACATTTTAATTTAGAAGAAGGCATCGCAACAGCAACCTTGTTTGCACGTTGTGCATTACGGATACGTGTCAACATATCGGAAATAGGATCATGCATACTCATTTATTTTACTCCTATTACCAGCTGGCTTTAATAACACCCGGAATTTCGCCACGCATAGCGATTTCACGGATTTTTGTACGACCCAAACCGAATTTACGGAATGTACCACGCGGACGCCCTGTTAGAGCACAACGACGACGCTGACGCACCGGAGCCGCATTACGTGGAATAGCTTGAAATTTCAAGCGTGCTTCAAAACGCTCCTCATCTGAAGCATTTGCATCATTAATTACAGCAAAAATTGCTTCACGTTTAGCAGCATATTTTTTTGCCAATGTAGCACGCTTCAACTCGCGATTAATAAGTGCTTTCTTAGCCATGATTATCCTTTAAACGGAAACTTAAATAGTGACAACAAGGCCTTAGCCTCTTCATCAGTTTTAGCTGTAGTAGTGATGGTAATATTTAAACCACGCAGAGTATCAATTTTATCATACTCAATTTCAGGAAAAATAATTTGCTCGCGAACGCCCATATTATAATTACCACGGCCATCAAACGATTTACCATTAACACCACGGAAATCGCGTACACGCGGCAAGGCAATAGTAACCAAACGATCTAAAAATTCAAACATTTGATCGCGACGAAGGGTTACTTTACAACCAACCGGATAATTATCACGAATCTTAAAGCCCGCAATTGATTTACGCGCAACGGTAACTACTGGCTTTTGGCCAGCGATTTTTTCCAAATCTGAAACCGCATGCTCCATCACCTTTTTATCGGCTACAGCCTCGCCAACACCCATATTCAATGTAATCTTTTCAATACGGGGAACTTCCATTACTGAATTATAGCCGAACTGTTTTACCAGTTCCGGAACAACAGTATTGCTGTAATATTCTTTTAAACGTGCCATGTTATCTCCTTATGCACCAATGACAGCACCGTTGGACTTGAACACACGAACGCGCTTAACCTTACCCTCGCCCTCAACCAGTTTAATACCCACACGATCTGCTTTTTTTGTTTCAGGATTCAAAATTGCTACATTGGAAATTGCCAAAGGCATATTTTTTGCAACAACGCCACCCTCAACGCCACGCATGGGGTTAGGCTTCTGGTGTCGCTTAGCAACATTCACACCCTCAACCACTACTTTATCACCAAGAACCTGAACAACCTGTCCTTGCTTACCTTTATCTTTACCGGCAATCACGACAACCTGATCACCTTTAATAATTTTGTTCATTGCTTAGCTTCCTTATAGCACTTCAGGTGCCAATGAAACGATTTTCATGAAACGCTCAGAACGCAATTCACGGGTCACCGGGCCAAAAATACGCGTACCCAGCGGCTCAAGTTTATTATTCAACAATACTGCTGCATTGTTATCAAACTTAATCAGGGCGCCATCAGGGCGACGTACACCTTTTGCAGTACGAACAACAACCGCATTATATACATCGCCTTTCTTCACACGACCGCGCGGAGCCGCGTCTTTAACGGCCACTTTAATAATGTCGCCTACAGAAGCGTAGCGACGCTTAGATCCGCCCAACACTTTAATACACATCACACGACGCGCACCAGAATTGTCAGCCACATCTAAGATGGTCTGCATTTGAATCATGTCATTACCTTTAAATAAACCAACTTAATTTACCACTTCCAAATTGCTTTCAAAATATCAGCGTATTTCTTAATTACAATTTAGTATCACGAAGTGATTCCAGTAAACCAGTCTTGGACCCCGAAGGGAAGAAACTTTCAGAAAGAAGCTGAAAGATTAAGAAACGAAGTTTACATGCAAATTAGATTTGCCGCAAGACTTCGTTTCTATTCTCACACGTTAGCTGTTGTAAAAATTAAACAGCACGAGCTTTTTCAACAAGTTCTTTTACAATCCAAGACTTTGTTTTTGACAATGGGCGCGTTTCCGCAATCACTACTACATCACCCATTGCGTATTGATTTTGCTCGTCATGGGCATGAATTTTAGTGGAGCGACGGATAATTTTGCCATACAGGGGATGTTTTACTTTACGCTCAACAAGCACTGTAACGGTTTTATCCATTTTGTCACCAACCACTTTCCCTTGCAAAGTACGGACATTTTTTTCGCTCATTACTTAGCACCTTTTTCAGTTAAAACGGTTTTAATACGAGCAATGTCACGACGCACTCTTTTCAATTCAGTGGGCTTACCCAGCTGACCGGTAGCATGCTGCATACGCAAACCAAATTGCGCTTTCAGCAAATCCAGCAGGTCAGCATTCAATTGCTCAACAGATTTGTCTTTCAATTCATTAGATTTCATTATTGACCTACCTGTCTTACTACAAACACAGTCGGAATTGGTAATTTGGCAGAGGCCAATGCAAATGCTTCTCGAGCCAAGCTCTCCGAAACACCATCCATTTCATACAACACCTTACCAGGCTGAATTTCGGCAACGTAGTACTCAACAGAACCTTTACCGCCACCCATACGCACTTGAATAGGCTTTTCAGTAATAGGTTTATCCGGAAAAACACGAATCCAAATACGGCCGCCACGTTTAATGTGACGGGTCATGGTACGACGGGCTGCTTCGATTTGACGGGCAGTCAAACGACCACGGCCTACGGCTTTCAAGCCAAATTCACCGAAACTAACTTTATTACCGCGGGTAGCAATGCCGGTGTTACGGCCTTTATGTTGCTTGCGGTATTTCATTCTAGTTGGCTGCAGCATGACGACCACCTGCCTTTCTTTGTCTCTTTTCTTGCTCAGGCTTGGCTTGAGTCTTATCGGTACCTTCACCGGTGTAAACCCAAACTTTCAAACCCAACACACCATAGGTGGTATGTGCTTCACTGGTTGCATAATCCACATTAGCACGCAAAGTGTGCAACGGCACGCGACCTTCGCGGTACCACTCGCTACGGGCAATATCAGCACCATTCAAACGACCTGAAGTCATAATTTTGATACCTTTTGCACCAACGCGCATGGCATTTTGCATTGCACGCTTCATAGCACGGCGAAATTGAACACGCTTCTCCAATTGAGACGCAATGCCATCTGCAATGATCTGAGCATCCAACTCAGGCTTGCGGATTTCTTCAATGTTCACATGAACCGGTACACCCATCAAAGCTTGAAGATCACGTTTCAGCACCTCAATATCTTCACCCTTCTTACCAATCACCACACCCGGACGAGCAGAATGAATGGTAATGCGTGCAGATTTTGCCGGACGCTCAATCACTACCCGACCAACAGAGGCGTTTGCCAAGCGTTTACGCAAATAATTGCGAACATCAATATCCTGTTTCAAAACAGTAGAGAATTCATTGCTTTTCGCAAACCACTTTGATGACCAATCTTTAGTTACCGCCAGGCGAAAGCCTGTAGGGTTAATTTTTTGTCCCATAGCTTTTCCTTAATTGCCTACTGTCACATTAATATGACAAGTTTGTTTTTCAATGCGGTTACCACGACCTTTGGCACGAGCCTGAAAGCGTTTTAGGCTAGGGCCTTTATCCACAAAAATGGTTACGACTTTCAACTCATCAATATCAGCACCTTCGTTATGCTCCGCATTTGCGATAGCAGACTCCAATACTTTCTTAATCAATTCAGCACCTTTTTTCGGGCTGAATGCTAAGATATTCAGGGCTTGGGCAACGTCTTTACCACGAACCAAGTCTGCAACCAAACGGGCTTTTTGTGCAGAAATTCGGGCATTTTTATGTTGTGCATTTACTCTCATGATTCACCTTATTTCTTTTTAGCCTTTTTATCAGCCAAGTGGCCTTTAAAAGTACGGGTCAATGAGAATTCGCCTAATTTATGGCCAACCATATTATCGCTGATAAATACCGGCACATGAGTACGACCATTATGCACAGCAATAGTTAAACCGATAAAATCAGGCAAAACCGTTGAGCGACGCGACCATGTTTTAATCGGGCGTTTATCGTTGCTTGCACGAGCCGCATCTACTTTCTTCAGCAAATGCAGGTCTACATATGGGCCTTTTTTCAATGAACGAGCCATATCAATTAACCTTTATTTGAGTAACGGCGGCGAACAATCATATTGTCCGTGCGTTTATTATTACGAGTACGGTAACCTTTAGCAGGCGTACCCCATGGGCTGACCGGCTCACGAGCCTCACCAGTACGGCCTTCACCACCACCGTGCGGGTGATCAACCGGATTCATTACCACACCGCGAACAGTAGGACGAATACCGCGCCAGCGATTGGCACCAGCTTTGCCGATTTTCTTCAGACTTTGCTCTTCATTACCCACTTCACCAATGGTTGCACGGCAATCAACGTGAATCTTACGCACTTCACCTGAGCGCAAACGCACTTGGGCATAAATACCTTCTTTGGCTAACAACACAGCAGAAGCACCGGCAGAACGTGCGATTTGAGCACCTTTACCCGGCTTCATTTCGATGCAGTGAATTGTGGTACCAACAGGAATATTGCGAATCGGCAAGGTATTACCCACTTTAATCGCAGCTTCAGCGCCAGACATCAACACCGCTCCGGCCTGAATGCCGCGCGGAGCAATAATATAACGACGCTCACCATCAACATAGCACAACAGTGCAATAAATGCGGTGCGATTAGGGTCGTATTCAATACGCTCCACTTTAGCAGCAATGCCATCTTTATTGCGTTTAAAATCTACCATGCGATAGTGTTGCTTATGCCCACCACCCTTATGTCGGGTAGTGATATGGCCGTTATTATTACGACCGGCGGTAGAGTTTTTCTTTTCAATCAACGGTGCATATGGTGCACCTTTGTGCAAGCCTTCTGCCACAACGCGAACCATGCCGCGACGGCCAGCAGAGGTAGGCTTCATTTTTACAATAGCCATTTACTTACTCCTTATCTGCAGCTGCGGCAGCAGCTTCCAGATCCAGTTCTTGACCGGCAACCAAGCTTACATAGGCTTTTTTCACATCACTGCGACGACCGATCGTGCGACCAAATCGCTTTGCCTTACCTTTGGTAGTAGTGGTCGTTACAGAAGCAACTTCCACACCAAACAACAATTCAACAGCAGCCTTAATTTCATGCTTGGTTGCACTCGGCAAAACCTTGAATGTCATTTGATTACGTTTTTCAGCCAACAGGTTGCTCTTCTCAGAAACAACGGGCGCCAAAATTACTTGCATTAGACGTTGTTGATTCATACCCATTGCTCCTCTAACTGCGCAACTGCGTCTTTAGTCATCACAACTTTTTTATAACGCAACAGGCTGTATGGATCAGCTTGTTGAGCTTCCAAAACCATTACGTTTGGCAAGTTACGAGAAGACAAATAAACATTTTCATCCAATTGCTTGGTTACAAACAATACCTGCTCCATACCCAAATTTTTCACCTGTTCAGCAAAAGCCTTGGTTTTCGGAGTAGCAACAGAAAGCTCATCAATCACGAACAAGCGCTCATCACGCACCAATTGTGACAAAATAGCCGCCATGCCAGCACGATACATTTTACGGTTTACTTTTTGAGCAAAATTTTCAGTCGGCTTATTGGGGAAAGCACGACCACCACTACGCCATATCGGTGAAGAGGTCATACCCGAACGAGCACGTCCGGTACCTTTTTGGCGCCATGGTTTTTTCGTAGAATGTTTTACCTCAGCACGAGTCAACTGAGCACGATTACCCGAACGGGCATTAGCCAGAAACGCGGTAACCAATTGGTGTACCAACGCCTCATTATATTCGCGTGCAAACAGCGCATCAGAAGCATTAAGGCTACCTGAAACCTGTCCTTTTGCATCAATTACTTTCAATTCCATTACGCACCTACTTTCACACTAGGACGCACCACAACGTCGCCGTTAACAGAGCCGGGAACGGCCCCTTTAACCAACAACAACTGGCGCTCCACATCTACACGCACTACTTCCAAGCACTGCACAGTAGCTTTAGTATTGCCGTATTGTCCAGCCATGCGCTTACCCGGAAATACACGACCTGGATCTTGCGCCATACCAATAGAACCCGGCACGCGATGCGAGCGTGAGTTACCATGAGAGCTGCGTTGCGAATCAAAATTATGACGCTTAATCGTACCTGAGAAACCTTTACCCTTAGAGGTACCGGTTACATCAACCAACTGACCGGCTTCAAACATGGCAACAGTAATTTCGTCACCCGCCTTCAACTCACCCAGCTTTTCTTCAGTCAAAGCGAACTCTACCAAACCGCGACCAGCTTCCACACCTGCCTTAGCAAAATGTCCAGCTTCGGTTTTAACCACCCGGTTAGCTTTTTTCTGACCAAAGGTAACTTGAACGGCCACATAACCGTCAGTATCTTTGGATTTTACTTGCGTGACACGATTAGCAGACATATCCAACACGGTTACCGGAACAGATGCACCCTGCTCATTGAACACGCGAGTCATACCTACTTTGCGCCCAACCAGACCTAAAGTCATGATTTTTATCCTTATAAAACAAAGGGGTCGATTACGATTGATCGACCATTATTGCACAAAAAATGGACTTGGCAGAATTGCCAAGTCCATAACTATACAATACTTCTTAATACAAAATCAAGAAATTCTTGATTTTAACTGGATTATTGTACTTTAATTTCTACATCCACACCTGCCGGTAAATCCAGTTTCATCAAAGCATCGGTGGTTTTGTCGGTCCAGTCCACAATATCCATCAGGCGCAGGTGTGTGCGGATTTCCAGCTGTTCACGTGAAGTTTTGTTCACATGGGGCGAGCGCAGGATGTTGAAACGCTCGATTTTAGTCGGCAGCGGAGTCGGGCCTTTTACAACAGCACCGGTACGCTTGGCGGTTTCAACAATCTCCTGAGCGGAACGATCGATCAGGCTGTAATCATAAGCCTTCAAACGAATACGAATTTTTTGGTTTGCCATAAGTTCAGTATCCTTTATTAAGCAATTACAGTTGATACCACACCGGCACCTACGGTACGGCCACCTTCACGAATCGCGAAGCGCAAGCCTTCTTCCATGGCGATCGGGGCAATCAGCTCTACTGTGATGGCCACGTTCTCACCCGGCATAACCATTTC
>RRZU011017807.1_pt1 | contig 18456 bp, 22 predicted proteins | sample 2165561 | NCBI WGS metagenome assembly RRZU01 (sample SAMN10456909, study PRJNA506462) | wastewater metagenome | isolation source: wastewater sludge | place: USA: Moscow, Idaho | reverse complement strand
AATCGCCACCAGCCAGCGGGTTCATTTGATGGCGATTTCGTCAAATCGCCCAGTCTCGAGCACCACGTCCTTCAGCATGACGGTTTGATTGGCAGGAAGGGCCTTCAATGCATCATCCACTCGTTTCAGATTTTCCGACAACTCATCTGATGTGATGGCCCAACTGGCCAAGAGCGCCTTTTGTTCCCGGACATAGCCAACCATGTCGATGACCGAAATTTTCGGTGTAAGGTATCGATCATAGGCAAAGAGGCCTCCTGCAACGATGAGTGCAGCTATCACCACCACCTCCAGGTAGCCAGGCGTGACCAGGGGGCGGTGGCCTCGGATGCGGCCCCTGTCACCGGTTTCAGGGACAGGAGGCGGGGTTGTCTGGTTAGGTTCTGTGCCGGTCACCGGTTCTTTCTCCTCATGGTGGTTATGAAACTGGCTATAGTCTGGCTATGGGCGTCGCGATTGATTTCTTCCAGCAGGTGATCCAGGCTGGCGTCACCTTGGACGGACCACCAAGCCTCTTTGTTGTCGTACACCACACTCGGAACGACAGAGACAGCGTATTTGGCGAACAGTAGGGGGTTGATCCGGATCTCCACCGCAAATCGATCACAAGGCAGATTTGGGGCATCCTGGCACTGTCCATCCACCTTCATTATTTGACTGATGTATTCGGCGGCCACGGCTTTCCCCTCAATCCCTTGCACCAATCCATACATGACCGGGACCACCTTGCCGCCCTTGGTCGCCGTTATCGCCGCGATTCTCTCAAGATAGGCCCAGATCGTCTCGGCAGGCATGGAACTGGACAGGAAAACGTAGACTGCTTCATGAGGGTCAATTTGCCCTTCATTCTGCTGAGGTTGCTGGTTCATGCCTTCCTGGCCAATCATCTCTCGCTGCAACCGGTCTGTCTCCTGCTTGAGCTCCTGCTGGCGATCCTTTGACAGGAACTGCTGCATGGCACATTGAGCAGCCTCCTGCGCAGCGGCCTTGTTCTCCGTCTGCCCTTCATCGCCTCGGCTCCCTTCCCCTGGTGAGGCCTGAACGTCTTTTTTCCCATCACTTGGTCCCACGGGAAGGGCGGGCATCTGCTGGTCTTGCGCCTTCCTCAACAGAGCGTCTACCTGGTTCTGAACATCCTGCATGTCGACCGTGCCGACACCGGGAAGAGAGGGTAGTTGCCGGAGCTCATCTTCGGCGCTCGCACCGGTCACCAGCATGAAGGTGGCGGCCAGAACCATGGTCATTCGCAACATGTGCAACACCGTTGCAGCCGGTATACGACCCAGAGAAATTGATCATTTGGGCCAAGGCTTCCCGAGAATGGAGGGTTTTGACCCGCCCCGTACACCATGGCTGACTTGCCAAGGGGGTAGACACCGCTGACATTTGGTCGGACTGCGGCCATTTTGTAGTGGCTCTTGATCCACACGGGGGTCCGTATACACCCGCATTTGGGTGTGGCATCGCAGATCATGCCAATACGGTTGAGCTTGTAGATCAATCGGGCCGCTGCGGTTGAGTTGGCTTGGATGATATCGTCGTCGGCGACATGGCCGGTCATGGGATACGAAGAACCGCCGCTGCCAATGCACCAGGGCAGAGCATCAAGTGGAAAACCGACATTGGTCGCTGCCGCATCGGCCGAACAGGCCATCTGGCTGGCATAATTGGCGAACAAGGTGGACTCGGGGCTGATGAGGGCAGAGAGGGTATCGCTTTGCCATGTAGGGTCAACCTCCGACCACCAGGCGCCATAATCCCACCGGGAGCAAATGTTTGGGATGATAGGAATCAAAAACGCGTGGGCCTGTGCAAAATTGCTTTCGGAAAAATCAGCGGCATCCTGGCTTTTATTCTTTCCGTTCAGGCTGGCAATATTACCCACGGATGTGCCAAGTGCAGCCGAGTAGTTTGCCTCATGGGAGGTGTCCAAAAGCATGAAAGGCTCCCAATATTGAAACACAACGCCAACAACGATGTGCCACCGACGACGACAAAAGCAAATTCCGGTAATTGAATAATCAAGCTCACCCCAATCTATATCGGTGAGATAATTAAAAGGAACGCCTGCATGTACTCTAGGCAACGGCTCAAGAGTGAAAGCGATGACTGATAGCAATAATGATACGAAAATACCTTTAACCTTCTTCAAGTCGAACCTCTTGCACCATTAACTTCATCCCTACAGGCACAACGATAGAGGGAACTGATTTAAGTTTGAGTCTGCTTTGCATATCTTTTGTCAAAAAAAACACCGGTCGATGCAGATCTTTTGCAAGCTGCGCAGCATACCCATCGGTGAGCAGAAGCAGGGCTTGTTTGTTGCCGAAATATTTCGTTGCCTTAAACCATTGAACTTGTTTTGCATCAGAGCCATCAATAACAACAAATCCCCCTCTGAAATTGACGTATTCCATGGGGTTAAAGGTAAATCCCTTCTTGTACAGAATGTTCCCTTGAGCATCGGTGATGTCGTGCTCCAAGGTGTAGGTCATATCGACTTGAAAGGAGCCATCAGCCTTCGTTTTCGGCAATTTAACCAAATTCTTTGGTTGATACGTCTCATGGTCCTTACGGATTTGCTCCAGATCAACCGGAGGCGCCTTTCGTTGGAGTTCTTCGATCAGGTTGGGTTCGACTATCGGGTACACCTTTCCAAAACGCCCTAGGTCCTTGGACTCGGCCCACGTGGCCGCAGTGGTCGCAAGAGCGAGGCAACACGCCATGACGAGTGGCCGACCCTTAATACCCATAGCGCTCTCGCACGCCTGCCAACTCAAGAATCGCTTCGTGGTAGCTCAAGGCGTGATCTCGAACCAGCGCATCCAGTTGCGCGATCTCTTTTGCGTTGGAGGTGTAGACGAAATAGGCATAGGGGTTGACCACAAGGCGGGCGACTCCATAGCCAAAGGGGGTGTCGAAGAATATTTCTGAATAGTTTGGCGGGTTTGATTTGACGCTTTTTACCAGTTCCATGGTGAAGGCGTCGTAATCGAGCAGGCCCAACGCCTTGGCCTTCTCGAAGTCGCTGGTTTCCAGGAATGCTTTAAAGGCCGAGTTGCCGTTGATGACCTTGCCAACGGCACCGAAGGAATCCAGGTCAAGTGGGGATTGGATGACGACCGAGAACGATCCGTGGTATTTCCTTGCCCGCCTGTACCCTTCCTCGACAACGGTGGCCAGCATGGCAGCCTTGCCAAGAAACTGCCAGGCCTCCTCGAAAATGACCAAGCGCGGGCGAGAACGATCAGAGAGGTACAGGTCTTGGGTCACGGCATTGATGACCAGGAGAGTGACGACCCGGTACAGATCGGGCTGGACCTTGAGATTCTCCAATTCCAGGACAATGAAGTCGTCCCTGCGAATATCAAAGGTGCTTGGACCGATGAAGAATTTTCCGTAGTAGCCGTTGCTGGTGAATTCGCGAATGTTGAATGCCAACTTCCGGGCGAGCTCTATGAGATCGTGCATATCGGCCATGGCCTCAAAGTTGGCTCCAGGTATATCGGGGAATTGCGTCAGAAAGGCATAGACGTCGTCTGCGTCGGCCTGTTGAGCCTGCTGTTCCCAACTCCACCGGACAGCGTTCCGCATCAAGTTCATTTCGGTGTCATCGCAGTGATCGGTGTCGGAGTTGGCGTAGGCCATCTGAGCGAAAACGGCGGTTACGGATTTTAATTCCTCCTCCGGATCCTCAATGTTGGAGAATGGGTTGAGGCACACCTTGGTTCCCGGCTCAAAATCGAGATACCTCACCCCCAGGAGGTTCGCCATCTTCTTGTAGGAGCCGCCAATGTCGATGATACGCACCAGGGCACCGCAGGCATGGTAGTTGAACGCAAGATAGTTGATGAAAAACGATTTTCCCGAACCACTGGTGGCGGCCACCAGCATGTTATGGTTGTTGGCGTCAGGGGCAAAGAGATCAAAGCTCGTCAACTGTCCCTTGCGGCCAACGAACATCAACTTGGGATCACCGCCGGTCCCTTTGAAATCCCCCTGAACCGGTAACAGGGGCGTGATGGCGGTGACCGGCGCGATGAAATCACGCTCCAGGTCTCTAATGATGCTGGGCCGCAGACCAAAAGGGAGAGAACCGAGAAAGAGAATGACCAACACGGCATTTTCCTGCTGCATGACGTAGCCATTGTCTTCCCACATGCGCCGTGCCCGGGTACAGGATTCGCGCACCTGCGTTGTATCTTTGCCAAACACCCACAAGACAGGGATGATACGGACGAATTTGACGCCATGGTCAATAGCATCGACCGCGCTGAGGTATTCCTCCTGCTTTTTCTGGAGCAGGGGCGAGAGTGAGCCGACAGATTTTTGCTGAAGGACTAGATTGCATTTTCCATGGATTTCTGCCTCCAGCCCCTTCTCGAAGACGATATTGAAGCAATACAAGAACCCGGTCTTGATTTGATCCATATCGGAAACAAGGCCCCGAATTCCACCAAACAGGGCGTTGGTCTGCAGGGGATCAACGGGTGTTGGGATTGTTTTGGGCGTTGCGCAGCAGTAGAAGTGCGGCCCAACCTGGAGGCAATCGCCGTCTTTGCTGATTTGCGTGTCAGCGTTGATGATCTGCTTATTGAGGGGAACGAGATCGCTGTATGCCCCCATATTTTGTTCTGGGTACCCGTCGGGATAAGCGTTGAACAAGCGGCGTTGCCACTCGATCAGCCGTTCCGGCGGCATGTTGCGCGGGTGAAGACGAGCTGCCTTGAGCGTTTCGGTGATCTGCCGCTGCATATCCTGCAGGGAGACCGTTTTCTCCTGGTTGGCAAAGTCTTTGGGGTCAGGGACATCATCTGCATGGCCAGGGATGGTGACGGCGACGAACAACCGAAAATTCCGTACCGGAATATCGGCGCATGCGCCCAGGCCCCGGCGTCCTTTACTGATGAAGGCGATGATTTTTTGGGTACTGGCTTGGACGATTGGATCTTTGAGCACTCTGCATTGGCTGTACCGCTGAAGCATTGGGTCGATATGGGGATCTGCATACAAAATGAATTGCATGACACTCCCCCTCGGCAGGCCCGCACGAAAGACGCCCTCAAGGGTCGTGATGGTTTTGGCGCTGGCAAAAGTGAGCGGAGCGCATTCCCATAGCATGCCTAAACCGCAGTCACTGTTGACATAAATCCCGAGATTATGATCATAGGTTGAATAGTTGAGATATTTTGAGAATGGATGCTTTTCGATAAGAGTGCGCAAATCTCGTTCTTTCAACTGCTGTTCCGAACCAAAAAGGATGCGATCAAAGATCGTCGAGAATCGCTCAATGAAGGCGCTCATGTCATTTCTCCTTGATCTCGGTGAGCACCCAATCCGCTGGATGCACTTCAACATAGGCATAGCGGGTCATAAACAGTTCGCCTGATTCTCCTTTGTAAGGGAGCAACAGCACGCGAAGGATCTTCGGCGGTTGCAGCACCGGGGTCTTTGGCTCATCAAGCAGGTTGGTCAAGGCTCGGTACCGGCTGTCCTGGGCCTCAGCCTTTGCGGTACTCACGCTGGCCTCGGGGGTTCCAGGTTCCGCAGTGGGATAACGGGCATCCTTGTAGGCAGTGGTTGTGTCAACGCACTTTCCGCCATCTTCAGCCGCCTTGCATTTGAACTCGTCATGGTATGGGTTGAGGACCTTGCCGCAGCCCGTTTCCAGGATGGCAGTCATGCAGAGTATCAGCGACAGCGAGAAGTGAGAGCGCTTCAGTATCATGGTGGTTTCCGTCCCCCGTTGATCACCCGCGTGGGCGACTTCCTTGTTGTTGGTAGGCTTCCTCGTGCTTGAGGGATTTGATCTCCAGTTCCTTGCCTTCGGAAATAATGACCGTGATCCGTTTTTCCGCGCCGACTTCGATGACCGGCGTGGCTTGTTTGGCGAGGTTTAAATAGAAATCGCTGAGCTTGTTGGCTGATTCGGAGAGCCCGGTCCCGAGCGCGGATTTTCCAACTTGCGAGCTGTCAATGATTGTCGTGGTCCCCAGCGGCGAGACGGCAGTGGTTTGAGAGGATTGTTTCAGTGCATCACCGGCGCCTTCAAAGAGACCGGCGACAAAGGTGCGGGCAACCGCTGCCCCCATTCTGGAGACAACACGCCCAGAGAGGCCCACCTTGGAATCAGAGTCCGTCACGAACCCCTTGATCGGCGTATCGATAACCGCATCCCCGGCATTGTTGAGGCAGGCGAGCGATACGGTTCGCACATCAGCCCGTTCCTTGTCGAGCCGGCCAACGGCCTCGGCAACCACGAAACAACCGGCCAAATCGGCCTTGATATCGTTGGGCAGAACTGCTGGGGTTTGGACGCGCAGCAGCATCGGTTCCGGATCGCTTTTGCCCTGGCCGGAGGTGGCGGCATCAAAACCGGTCAACAGCATGGCTTCCATGAAGGAAGGCGGCAGATAGACCGTGCGTCCCTTTTTGGTCAGAGCCGCTTTGTCTTTGGCGGCAGGGTTAGAGAGGACGATGATCCCGCTTTGCTGGTTTCGCTTGTTTTGGTTACGGTGGGGCGCGGCAGCTGGTGCCGCAGAGCGGGCCCCATGGGCATTGGGAGCAAGAGGAACCACCAAAGGCTGGCCGTCTGGGCCAAGCGTTGCTGATTGTTCGACCTGGTCGGCGCTGGGGATCTCGGGTAGGCCATCACCACCCTCCGAGGTTGCGTTCACTTTAGCGGGAGTCCGTGGAGGGGGCACCTGCGCGGTGTGGTGCTGAGCTGGGTCGGTGACTTGCGCCTCGGCGGGCTTTGCTATATGTAGGGATGGATTTTCCCCCATTTTTTTCTGCAGCTGATTGATGAGCTGTTTGGCCTGGAGGATTTCCTTCTGCATATCCTCCATCTGCCGGCGTTGCTCCCTGAGTGCGGTTTTGCTCATCAAGTCAGGATCGAATCGGGCGCCCTCCTCTTTTTTGATAATGCTGGTGACTGAGGCGTTTTTTCTGCCGTCAACGCGGGAGTTATAGGCCCAAGCAGCGAGGAGGCAGGTGACAAGAGCGATGATCGACCAGATGAAATATTTCTTCCCCTTGGGTGAGAGCCGGTTAAACCCAGCTTTGACTTGCCGAAAGCTCATTTCTTGGCTCCCATTCTGAAGTTCACTTCTGAATGTTCCAATCCGAGCCGATCAGCTTCCACCGCCTTCTTTTCCACAATAAAAACTCGTGTCGTCTGTCCCTGGGCCAACTTGTGGTCCTCGACGGCCACCGCCAGTATGGCGTCGCTTATGATTTCCTTGAGAAATGTTTTCTCATCGACATCGACATTTGTTTTTGCCGTTACCCGAAATTCCTTGAGGCGCATACCAATGCCGTCAACATCGACTTGCTGGCGCAGGATAACGCTTAACTCTGGACAAATGCTGAGTGTTTCCGATTGATCGGAGATTCTGTAACTCGACGGATAGTTGCCTTCATGTGCCTCGCGAATGACCTGCAATGCCTGCTTTTCAACGGGCATATTCCTGAATCGTTCGACATTTTTGGACACAACAGTGCTTTTTGGTGGGGCAAGACGAACAACAGCGACATTTACGCCGGCTGTTGGAGCGGCGATGATGGTGTACACAACGCCATCACAGACTGCATAGATCTCAGCAGGTTCTGTGGGGAAGATCATTTTCCCGCCAATATCTTCGGGAACAAATTCGATAAAGGCACTATTGCCGGAAAATTTTCCGCTGACCCCTTTGTTGTCGGAGAAGATCAGATCGGAAAATTCGCCGGAACAGACGACGCGATTTATCCCTTTGTTCGAGAACTTCACCATGGTCGGTACTTCAGCAGGCACACCCTCGTCACATTGGCCTTGACCCGTTATAGATGAAAGAGACAAAAGAACTGCTGCGAGTGTGAGCAATTGGGTGTGGATTGATTTCATGCACATTCCTGTCTATTAAATTTTTACTGTTCAAGAAGACTTACAACTTCAAATTTTCCATCGATGATCTTGTATTCTAATCTATAAGTTGCCGACCTGTTTTCTATGAATGTATTGCCTGTGAACTGTTTGATATTTCCAAAAATCTCGATGTGGTTCTCTTTTAGTTTGAAGCTCTCCGGGAAAAAGACCGAGCTGACCTGTGCGTCTTCAACCCGACCAGCTAACGAGTACAAAGATCGTGAGGCATCTGGATAGGATTCAGGAGCATAATAGACCAGTAATTCATCGAATTGTTTTCTCGCTGTAGCTGGAGAATAATTAGCCGCCAGCATGACCACCCTGCGGCCAATATCATGTATGTAGGTTTCAGTCGGTTTTCCTTGTACAAATTCTATAGTTCCGGTCATGTGCGGTGGAACAAGAACAATTTTTTGATATTTCAGTGCCCGGTTCACCAGTAGGGAATTGAAGACATAGCCAACCGCCAAGCAGAGAATGATGAATTTCAGGAGTCGATTTTGTGCAAAGAGATTTGCAGCTTTACTGACAAAGAAATTCATTCGTGAAACTCCTGTTCAAAATATTCTGGGTATCCTTTCATGTTGAGAAAGCCGATCATATAGAGGACGTGTTTAAAAAACCCTTTCTGCTTTTTTCGTTTGGTGATGATGTATGCAGCTTGAATCAATGGAGCTATTATCCAGATGAGATAGCCTTTTCCTATGAGGCAACAGCCGACAAGGACAAGAAGAAAGACCAGTTCATCGGTCTCCATCCACATCGCCGTGAATTTCTTCGATAGATATTGCGGGAAGTGTCTTGATGAATCCGGCATATCCCTCCTCCTCTGGCTGTTGGCTGCATGTGATGGGTGACGTCCTCGCGGACGTCACCCGGTGAGGCTCCCCGTCAAACAATCAGGCCGCCGAAGGTCTGAATGACGGCATCAGCCTTCAACATGAAGGCAGCCGCCAGGACAATCCCGCAGGCCGGAACGTACATGTTGCGAAGAGCGAGGATAGCTGCCAACACAATGAATCCGACACCAGCAATGAAGCCGATGGGACCGAGCAGGATCTGGTTGACGCCAATGTCGTAAATGTCGTAGGCGAAAGAACCGGCTGCAGGAACAGCCATGGCCATGGCATTGGTGGTGAAGAGCCCAATAAGAGCGGCCAACATCTGTGAGAACGCCGCCATTCCAACCAATTTTTTCAGAACCCTCTTCTTCATGCTTACCTCCGTGAGCTTGTGTGTTGATCTGCTGTACGCAGACTTCAAAAGGTTAATTCAACGCGCCTGTTCAACTCCAAGTGATCTTCTCCCGCGACCGGCTCATCCGGTCCTTTTCCCGTCACTCCTCCAATGATGTATCCCTGCTGCCGCAGCAGATCCGCTACTCGTGCTGCTCGTCGCAACGAGAGATTATGATTGTGTGCCTCAGTTCCAAGACGACAGGTATGCCCGGTGATATGCACCGGAGTGTCCAGGCCGATATTGCAGGCGTGGATATTCTTCAGCAGCCGATCGATCTCGCCCTGGGAAAGCTCGGCACTGTCCATCGCAAAATGTGGAACCGGTAATTGGCACGTTTGAGGCAGCGGCACTCTTGATTGCAGGCCACTTGGGTCACGCACGACTTGCCCGTCGCAGGCGTGGTGCTTGGCATGGGAAAGAGGAGTGATGACGAATGTTGCATCCGATGTGTACTGGATCTTCTCTGCTTCGAACTGAACAACCTCAGCCCGAATGACGGTCTTTGCCGACAATGACTGCGCCATTGCAAACAACACAATGGCGATCACAGAGATGATCGTGGGTGTATCTTTCATGCTGCCCCCAGCGGAGAGAACAAGAAACAAAGTTTCTTTTATTTGGATGTCACAAACAAGAGAGTTTCCTGGACACCCTTTCTTTAAAGATCGTTAATATTCCGTTATTTTTTCAATACGAGAGAACATACTTATTTGTTTGCATCAAACGAGAGAGCTCTTGGCCTTCTTCCTTTGTCGATATTTTCTGTTGTGCACGAGACGGCGCACCTCATGCAGCCGTTTCCGTTGGAAATAGTCCGGCTTGAATTTGAAGGTTTCCTCAATCTCATAGCAGAGCGTTTTGATGCTCAACTTTTGCCCTTCTTGCAGGTTGGCGTACCGGCCAAAGGCATACCTTTCCCACTTTGTTTCCAGGTCGACCGTCTCCAGCAAACGATTCCGGCGGGGCTTGGTCAAAGAGGCAATTTGTGCCCGTAAAAGGGCCGCATTGGCCCAGGTGATTTCGACAAACCGGAGGCCGCACAGGTCTTCTTCGGTCAACGGATTATTGATCAGGCCGGCCCGGAGAAGTGCATGAAGCGTCTTGAGCGGGAACCGGCTTTGTTTAGCAAAGTCTGCAATTTCCACGGGAAAACAACAAATCGAATGGGTTCCGGCTGGTTATTGGCCTGAACCCCTCGATCAATTTCTTGAAACATGAAATTATTATAGAAATCCGGATGGATATCCGGTGTGTTATGGCGGGAGTGATTGGAAAGATACCAATAATTACATGATGTAGATGAATGCAGTATTGGTAGATTGAAGAGAAAAGAAAGATTTTGAGAATGAAACTAGAAACAATATCAGCTCTTATGTGCTGAAAAAAGATTGTTCTCTTGTCATGTTTCACTCTCTTCATTTTTAATTATTCGTCCTACAGCTGCTTTCCTGGCAGCTTCTTTCTTTGTTTGATCAATTAAAATCTCGCTCTCAATGAGTTCGCGCGAGATTTCGCAGAGAGAATTAAAAACAGCTTCGTTGTGCTCTGGATTATTTCTTATAAAATTTGCATGTGGTTCATAAAATTTCCGTGCAAGCGCTCTGAGCGCTAAAGGAAATTTCGGAATTTGCGCAAGAAAACTCAACTCGTAGGGGAGTCGAACAGTGACTTGCGCTTTATCGGTCAACGATTCGAGAGGGTCCTTTCCTGGCATGATTGTCCTCTGGTGGGGGGGGCGCGGGTTAACATGGGCAGGTAAATGCCTGCATGGGTATTTCTACCTACCAGACAACCAACCCCCTGACAATCATCGTGTGTTGTTTGCGCCATTAGTAATCCTACTTTTAATCTTTGTCTATATTTTTGAATCAAAAAAATGAATCAGAAAAATGATTCTAAAATACGATTCATTTTTCTTTTTTTTACCCACAAAAGCGATTATCTATACAGCGGCCTCCAGTTACGTTGATGTAACCGGTCGGCCTTGGTTGCAATGAACGCCGGATGGATCACCACATTGTAAAATTGGTGTTTTCGGCGAGGGTAAAAAACGCATTTTTGCGTTGTTTGCAAGGGGCAATGTTCATTAACAATCTGTAAAAACACCTATTTTCGAGCATTGTAGATTCAGGGGCCGTTTCTGGATTGGTTAAGCACCAAGGGCTTTAGTCTCCCTTAAAGCGCTGCCATTGTACCACTGAGAAGGAGTTCATTTTTTTGAAATAAAAGGTGTCCTCACGAGGCGAGACAACCGGCTGCGCTTCACTGAGCAACAAGGTGTCAACCTGGCCGGGGCGGAGAAATGCGGGACATGATGGGGCGGTGATGAACAGCAAAGAGGTGTCATGGGAACATCTTGAGGGTTGGCAGACTGATTACCGGGTTATGGAGACAGTCAAAAATGGATTGCCCCCTGATGAACAACCACACTTTCATGCGTGGTGGATGCAGCATCAGGAAGAAATCTCTTGGCCGGTTTTTAAAAGAAACGGTTTCGCGTTGGCCGACTCGCGCCAAGAGGCCATTGCAGAGCAAACCACCTTCCCGGCCATCGCTGGTCCCAAAGAGCCCATGGGGTATTTGGCCACTATTCTCGCTCGAACGTCTCCATTTTGGCCTGTGTCAAAAGCACAGATGAAGAATCGCCCGTATTACAAGGATTTCGTTGTAGAAAACAGATGGGGTCGAATAACCATCAATGGCCCGTTATTGGCTATAGTTGATGAAAATGTCCTTTTGGCGCTCACATGCATAGCTATTACGACTAAGTCAAACCATATAAAGACATCACTTTCTCAATTATGCAAGTTATTGAATAAATCAAGAGGAGCAAATCAATACGCATCAATCACTCAAAGTTTAACACGATTAGGGCAAGTCTCAGTCGTCATCAACGCATACGATCAGCAATCAGATGAGAAAAAAATATCCTCCATCAATTTCGGTTCCATACTGTGTGGTAATATTGACCAGGATTCAACCACTATAGATGTATCACTGAATCAATATTTTCTTAATCAATATCTTGGTCGTTTAAGTACGTCCATCAACCTCGAAGTCAGATCAAAGTTGAATAGCGACGTAGCCAAAGCATTGCATCGATTCATTTCAACCCACCAAACTTTCGAATATCCATTCAATGTTAAAACCTTATGTGACGCCATCAATCTGAATACGGATCAAGAAATGAAAAAAGTTCGGCATCTTCTGAAAAAGGCTTTTGCAGAATTACAACGGCTAGAAATCGCTGAGGGGACGTTTACCGGCGATGACAAGGTCCTCTTAAAGATTCTTCATCCACACGGGCGTAGGGGCGTATGACGAGCGCCTCCCAGGAGTGTGTCAATTGACGACCATTGGTGGAAAATACCAAGATTTCAAGTTGATATTACCTTTTTTGGCCTGTGCTGGTCGGCAGAGAGAGCAGCTCTTGCTTCTTGCATCAGCATGCACTGCGGCACGTCACCTCAGAAAATGGGTGTGTCGATTGACGACCAAAGTGTGTCAATTGACGACCGCGTTTAAATATAGCCATAAATTCAGATGATTACGAACGTGAGAACTGTCCTTGGATGCAAGCGCGAAGAGATCTGCGAGGCAACGCCACAATGTGGCATTGCCTGAGAGAGGGGTAACTGTGTCAATTGGCGACCAAAACGTGTCGATTGACAACCATAGTGTGTCGATTGAGGACCAAAAGGTGTCGATTGACGACCAGAGTGTGTCAATTGATGACCAAAAAACCGTATTCATGACGGAGAAACAGGGAATTGCTTCTGCTCTATTCTTTATTCTATCTTTTCTATCTTTTCTATTCTTTCCAGGGTGCCTTTTTTGCCCTGGGCGTTGTTTTCAAAAAAGGATCTGAAACACCCTGAATATCGGCCATGGCACAAGGAAACGGATTTGAGGATGTATTGACGGCTTTTGTCGATCAATACGGGTTATCGCGGGCAGCTGTCTTGGAGGTGATTGTCAACACCTTGTCGCAGATTCTTTCGCGATGGCACCAGATGGAGGTGATGGTGCTCTACAGCGAAGGGCGTCTGCAGGCCGTGGGATATTCACCCTATTTTGGAGGGCATCGGGATTGGGACATTGATCTTCGGACCATGCGCGGATGGAACACCATCAAACGCATGCTCGATCAGGCGATGTCCCGAGCTGTATGCGTCAAGGACGCCAAGGCCTTCAAGAGCAGAGAACATGAACTTCGGTGGGGGGAGATCCTCAAACATCAGGATGAGGGGTTGTTGGTCGAGGTAATGATGGACGATGGCCAGGCCCTGCTGGCGGAATGCCCCTATGCCCGCATCGGCAAGCACGAGCGCCATTCGGAGGCCTTCAAGCGTGGAGCAATTCGAGCGTTTCATCTGCGGCGCATCGATCCCATCCTCCTCAACGGCACCCCACGCTTACGCATCATCCTTGATCGTGAATCAAAGCGGCTTCCACAATGCCTCCTCCGTGAACGGTTGATTGCCCATAATGTCAGGATGCTTGGTCTGCATCTGGTGTGTGAGCAACGTATCGTTGGCATGAAAACAGTCATCCGTGTCAACCGGCCAATTCCGCGGGACCCGATCATTGAAACCGCGTGTGAGCTCAGCGGCGAACGCATCCAGGTCAAGGTGGACAGGAAATGGCACTGAGTTTTTGGCGTGCCAGGAAGCCATGGACCAACATCGGCGAGGGTATCGATCTGGATCATCCGCAAAAGATCGTCAAAATCGGTCTGCCGGACAGCCACCGTAAAGGACATTTCTGGTGCTTTGGGACAACGCGCATCGGCAAAACGCGCATGATGGAGTGGATCATTGAGCAGGACATCCGCAAAGGGAACTCGGTGGTGTGCATCGATCCCAAAGGGGATATCCCCCTCTTCTCAAAGATCGTGCAGATAGCCCTCGACACTGGACGATTGCATGATCTCATCCTGGTCAATCCGGTTTTCCCGGACTACAGCGCATCACTGGATCCTCTGTCCTCCTACTACATGATCGAGGAGTTGGTGGCCCACATCACAGCAGGCGTGGCCGTTGGCCGGGATCCTTTCTTTTTCGGTGTTGCCTACGAGGTGAGCCTGATGGTGGTTCAGGCCCTGATCATGCTCGCTGAATCAACGGGCTCAACAGCGCGATTTAACCTCAACGATATCAAAAACCATATCAGCCATGCCGACCTGCAATTATTGCGAGATAAGCTCGCGTACCTGACGCACCCCGAGGCCCAGCAGTTAACCGCTGATCTAGGGAAGATCGTCAATAATCCGGCGGACTACTTCTCCAAAGTCGCCTCCTCCCTCAGGGTGGCCTTAACGGAACTGACCACGGGCAATGTCGGCAAGATCATCGGGTTGGCGGATGAGAATCGCTTTATTGATCGCCTTGAGCGCAACAAGGGGGTGATCATGGTGGTGCAACTGGGGTCTTTACTCACCAAGAAGGCTGCCTACACCGCCGGCAAGGTCATTATCTCCATGTTGCAGGCCTTCATCGGCCGCAGGTTCTCATCGGATAAGCAGGTCATGCCCCCGCTCTCCTTACATATCGATGAAGCGCATAACGTGCTCTATCCGGGTATTGACGATCTCTTTGCCAAAGCCGGTGGCGCCGGCGTCTATATCCATGGATACAACCAGTCGGTCAGTCAGTTGTATGCGGAGATCGGGGAGGATCGCGGCAATACCATCCTCGACAACTGCAACAGCAAGGTCTTCATGCGCGTCCCGGATGCGCATACCGCGACCTATGTCTCCAACCATCTGGGACTCAAGAAAACCTACAGCCCTATCATCTCCTTTGGCGGCGGTCTCTCCATTCGGGAGACGCAGGACATTCGAATTGATCCCACAGATATTTTAAATCTCGGACCACGGCAGATATTTTTCACTTCTTATTCAGGAACATACCGAGGCATAACCGACACGGTTCATGATGCGCGACTCAGGGTAAGGTTTCCTGAAGTAGTCAATAAGAGTTGAGCAATGTCTGACTCTACTCATTGGGTATATCAACGGATTATGTCTGCATGGTCTGAGAAGATAGCTTCTCTTTATCAGGAAGGCGCTTTAATGGTTTACATCGTCAATACCTTCATCGTTGTCGCAATAATCATTCTCCTCACCAAGGTCTTCTCAATCCTGCGAAATGACAGAGGATTGAGCATTGCTGATCTTGAAAAAGACATCCCTCTTGAACGGCTTGCTGATTTATGGCGACAGGGCAAAGTGTCCTCAGGTGAAATTTCAATTGAAAAGCTTGCGCCAGTCTGGAGAGAGGTTGATCCACAAGAAGAGATGGTGGCTCTTGAATTGCGTCATGAGCGGGCAAGGAGGTTTTGGCAACAGATCACCCGATACTACAAGCGGCTACCCATTCATCGTGAAGTCTGTGCCCATGTTTTGACCATCCTTGACCAAGATGGAGATTGTCCCTCTGTGGTCAACGTGCAGACGTTCAGAAACGATACCGAATCGTCCTGGGATTCCAACACCTACAATTTGCTTGGAATGACGACATTACTCGATCATTCCATCAACGTGGCCGAGCACATCATCGAATTGCTCATCGACATTGAAGCGGTACATGTCATCCCTGACGGGGTCATCGCCGCCCTGGCGCATGATCTGGGCAAGACACCCTCTTTGCAAGGGCAGTTGTATTCCACTGGTGATCACCCCATCGCTGCCGGCGCTTCCCTGGCGGCCATCAATCGTTTCCAAGAGTTGCCTGACAAGGACAGGGAAGAAATCAGCAAGGCCGTCAAGCATCATCACAAAACCTTGGACAACCTGCTGGCGCAAAATCTCCGCCGCGCCGATCAGCAGGCCCGACAGCGGGAAATGGATTGGGCAACTGCGGAATTGGTTCGGCTGCAACAGTGGCGTCAAACGCAAACACCAGCCAGTCCTCCCTCCCCTCCCTTGCCCCAGGTCACCGGGGAAACGGTCCAGCCAGCAGAAGGGGAGGGGGCCTCTATCCTGGTTGCGGCTGGCAAAACAGCTGAGCAGTCCACTGAACAGGTGCCAGCAGACTCCAATGCACTCCTAAAAATCTCAGCGGTACACCTCCGGCAAGGATTGGCCAGTGCTGGTGAGGCGGCCGAAAACGAGATTCCTGCCACCGCATCATCGGAAACCAGTCCACCGGCCTCAGCCATGGTCCCTCTCTGCCCTCCTGCACCGTTTCCGCTGCAACCCGAAGCAAAACCCGCAGAAATGGCAATACCCGCCCCTCCGGGCGATCCCACGAAGGCCTGGACGGCCGAGCAAGCCCTCTTCGGCGACAGTGGATCCCAAGCAGAGAAGACCACTGCGTCGGTACCCTCGGCTCCTCGGGTGATAGCGATCAGTCATTGGTTCGATGCCGATGAATTTATGCGGAGATTGAAACCGTATATCAACAAGACGGAAGGGCGACGGTTCTATGTGTTTTCCATGCCCAACGGGGTCGTCTATTTCCAGGTGGGTATTTTGGAGAAGGAAATCCGTCGCATGGCCGGTGAAAAGAACATCGCTGAGGTGTCCATGCTCGCCAAGCAGGATACCCGGATGCAAGACGTTCTGCTCAGTGTCGTGGATGAGCTGCGAAGAAATGACTGGATCGAAACATCCCTCATCGCCAACAGGTATTATGGCGGCTATTTCATCATCCAGTATCGATCTGGCCAGAGCAAGCGCGGGTACTACACCCCGTTTCGTGCTGAACCGTTCGGGATGCCCTCTGCGCTTGAAGACCTGAAGCATGCATTGGGCTCGTTGCAGACCCTGGACTTCGTCAACGTCACACCCGATATCGCAAAGGCATAGCGGAGCAAATATGGCGCAAGAAAGTTCCGGTGGCCACCGAGCCATCAACAACAGCAGCGCAGATTACAACACCAATGCCCCGATCATAACCACCGGTGGCAATGTTGGCGGCTACACGGTACAGCCAAAAACACTGCTGAGCGCCATCTCCGAGATACAACAGTTCTATGTCATCGAGAGCAAGGGCCAGGAAATACCGGGAGAATTTCTTACCATCGAAGGGATGATCGGCTTTTTTAAGGTTGGATCATCAAGTGGATTCAGTGAAGGGATGTTCGTTTTTATGCTCTTTCCTGTTTTCAAATTCTACCTGACACCTTTTGTCCTGAATACCGATGATTTCATCCTCAAATTACTGATCAATGCCATACCGTTCATGTCCATCATCATCAATGGCATGATATGCAGCTATGTGAGCCGGTTCTATATCGGCAATCTGACCAGGAAGGCAATCAACGCCCTGTTCATGGGCCGTTCTCTGGTGCTGATGATCAAAAGCCTGTTCATCTATATCATCTACTACTTCATTGCTCATCTCAGCACCCCGGATCGGGTCTGGTCAATAGCACACCATTTTGGCGCCAATGCAGAGGTCATTTATGCCCATTATATGAATATTTTGCCGCACATCCTGCCGACCGCCACCAAATGTTCTGTCTATGTCCTTATAGCGGCAGTTGTTCCCTATGGGTCGGTCTATTTGCTGGATGTCTATCGAACAATGCGTATCAAGCGCAATCAAATGCGCATCATGGGTAAATCATAAAATCATTTTGGAGGGTGTGACAATGGCAGATTCGCAGATATCATCAAGAGAGAACAGGAAAAACGGTGCGCCTCTTTCCCAGGAGGAGAGAACATTGCGAGATGAAAGGCGGAGAAAGGCCAAAGAGAGAAATCTTTTTGAAATTCAGCATTATGGTGGACGAAGTTTCGTTGCACGGTGCGAGGCCACTCGCCCTGATTTTGAAATGCTGCAGCAGTTGGATTATTTCTATAATCTTTTGAAGGGCAGAGCCGGAGAAATCAATGGTATCCCCTTTGAAAAAGCAAAGAAATATATAGATCAACATACAGATCTATTGCTTGCAAAGAGTGATCTGTGCCGTGAATTAGCCAAAGCCCTTGGCAAGAAATACAGGGAGCCGCAACTTATTGGTGAATATCGAGAGATGAAAGCCAAAGCAGAACGCGAAAGGCAACTATCGAAAAAGAAAAATGGTGCTGCACCTAAGCCAGGCCATGCAAACATAACCGCCGCCCCAATATACGATCATACCGGCACCGGTGACTCTGCCAGTATTCCAGAAGAAATGGCGATATCATCGACACCATCGTCGGCAATTGGCCACACAAAGGAGGAGGCAGCACATGGTGGAACTCTGGTTGTACATTCAAAAGGTATTGGCGAAGAGATTCCCCCAGAGATTACAGCGTAAGGGGTTTTGATAATATGATCGGTTGGACGGGACCGGATCCGGCGGTGTCGACCAACCGATTT
>RRZU011540242.1_pt1 | contig 18458 bp, 20 predicted proteins | sample 2165561 | NCBI WGS metagenome assembly RRZU01 (sample SAMN10456909, study PRJNA506462) | wastewater metagenome | isolation source: wastewater sludge | place: USA: Moscow, Idaho | reverse complement strand
TTTGAAAAAAGTATGGAAAGATTAAATGAAATTCTCGAAAGTTTGGAAAATGGAGAAATAGATTTAGAGGAATATATTAAATTATTTGAGGAAGCAGTTAAACTACATAAACATTGTAGTGAAATATTAAATAAAATGGAAAAAGCTATAGAATTAGTCTTAGAATATGGGGAAATAAAGGAAAAAGAGTTTAATTTGGAGGTGTAGTTTTGTCTATAGTAAAAAGTTTAGAAGATTTTAGAATAGTATTTGATAATGAAATGGAAAAGAGATTAGAATTATTAAATGATATCCCTAACAATTTGCTAGAAGCAGTAAGGTATTCAATATTTTCAGGCGGGAAGAGAATCAGACCATTTTTAATGATGGAAGTTTTCAAAAACTATTCTAACAATTACGATGAATTATATGATTTTGCAATAGCATTAGAATGTATACATTCTTACTCACTAGTGCATGATGATCTACCTTCAATGGATAACGATGATTATAGACGTGGTAAATTAACTGTTCATAAAAAATTCGGAGAAGATATAGCAATTTTAGTAGGTGATACACTTTTAAATTTTGCTTTTGAAATAATTTCAGAAAAATTACTTAAAGCTAAATCTATAGATGAAGCTAGTAGACTGGTACTTGCCTTTAATGAGCTTGGAAAATATTCTGGTTCAAAAGGTATGATAGGTGGACAGGTATTGGATATGGAAATCCATAATAACAATGATTATAATAGTATATTAGAAATGTACAAATTAAAAACAGCGGGATTATTTTCTGCGGCAACTGTAATTGGAGCAATACTATCCAATGCAAATGATGAGGAAGTAGAGCAGTTTAGAATATTTGGTGACAGTCTTGGAATAGCTTATCAAATTCAAGATGATATTTTAGATATGGAAGAAGACTTAGCGATTGAGAAAATAACAATTGCAACAAATTTAGGTGTGGAAAAAGCAAATGATTTAGTAAATGAATTTACAAAAAGAGCCTTTGAAAATCTAGAATTTTTAAAAGAAAAAAGTAAAAATAATATCACAAACTTGGAAGAATTGACTAATTTATTAGCAGGTAGACAATATTAGTATTTATAATCGTTGAATGTATATAAATACTATGATATAATTAATTAAACAAATTATTTAATAATTATTATATTTTTAAAATATAATATCAATTAGAGTTGGTAGTAATTCTATCAACTTTAATAATATTAAAACCATTAAGAGATGAGGTGATATAAATTTGAATAAAAGAGCAGATATATTGCTATTTGAAAAAGGCTTAGTTGATTCAAGGGAAAAGGGTAAAAGATTAATTATGTCTGGACAGGTTTATATTGATGAAGTAAAGATTGACAAACCAGGAGAGCAAATACCTATTGATTCAAATATAATTATTAGAGATAATTCTATTAAATATGTGAGTCGAGGTGGTTTAAAGATAAAAAAAGCTGCAGAGGAATTTAATATTGAATTTACAAATAAAATAGCCATGGACATAGGTGCTTCTACTGGTGGATTTACTGATTTTATGTTACAAAATGGTGTTGTTAAAGTATATGCAATAGATGTTGGATATGGACAACTAGATTATAAATTGAGAAATGATAATAGAGTAGTTGTTATGGAAAGAACTAATATTAGATATGTTGATAAAGAACAATTTGATTTAGTTGATTTAATAACAATAGATGTCTCATTTATATCATTGGAATTAGTCCTACCTGTTGCTGAAACTTTATTAAAAGATGATGGAGAAATAATAGCATTAATTAAGCCGCAGTTTGAAGCAGGAAAAGAAAATGTAGGCAAAAATGGTCTTGTAAAAGATAAAAAAATTCACTTAGAAGTTCTTAACAAAATATTAGATCTTTGTTCAACAATTGGTTTAAAAATAACTAATTTATCTTATTCTCCAATAAAAGGAGCAAAAGGTAATATAGAATATATATCTAAGATTGAAAAATTGAATGATAATAATAGTAATATTGAATTAGATATATCTGAAATTGTGAATGAAGCTCATTTAAAACTTTAATAGGAGGTTATTATGAAAAAATATACTCGTCAAAGGATAATTTTAGATCTTGTAAACAATAATGAAATAGAAACACAAGAGGAGTTAGCAACATTACTAGAAGAAAAAGGTATCAATATAACACAAGCAACAATTTCAAGAGATATTAAAGAATTAAGATTGATAAAAGTTTTAACTGGGAAAGGAAAATATAAATATGCTTCAATGGATTCTAAGCAAGAAGGTATTACAGATAGATTAATTGTTATATTTAAAACTTCTGTTTTAAATGTTTCTAAATTAGATAATCTTGTAATAATAAAAACAATACCAGGTGCAGCTCAAGTTTGTGCAACAGTATTAGAGAATTTCAAACTATCTGGTATAGAGGGAATTCTTGCGGGAGATGACACTATATTTGTTGCAGTAAGAAGTGAAAAAATTGAAAGTGTTACGGATTCAATATCAAGTATTTTAAAATAGTTAGGGGATATTATGATTATTGAACTAAATATAAAGAATTTTGCAATTATGGAAAATGTAAAAATTAATTTTTCTGATGGTTTTAATGTTTTGACAGGAGAAACTGGTACAGGTAAATCAATAGTTGTTGAGGCGCTTAATATGGTATTGGGTGATAGAGCAAGTTCTGACTATATAAGAACTGGTTCAGATAAGGCAATTATTGAAGGTTTATTCTATATTGAAAATAGAGATGATATAGATGATATAATGAATGAATTTGGGATAGAGTCAGATAATAATGGTTATTTGCTTATATCAAGGGAAATACTGTCTTCTGGTAAGAGTTTATCGAGAGTTAATGGTAGGACTATAACTCTAAATATGCTCAATAAAATAACAAATAAGATTGTTGACATACATAGTCAACATCAACATTATTCTTTATTAAATCCAAGTAATCATATTGATTTAATAGATGATCTAGCTAGAAAAAGTATTGATGAATTATTAACTGAAATTAAAGGAGAATATAATAATTTAACTTTAAAAAAGAAAAAATTAAATTCCCTTGATATAGATCCAATAGAAAGGGATAGAAATCTAGATTTATATACTTATCAAATGGATGAACTAATAGAATTTGATTTAGATAATTTTAATGAAAATGAAATAACTAATGAATACAATAAATTATCAAATATTAAAGCAATAGAAAACTCATTATATATAATTATTAAATTACTAAAAAATGAGGATTATGAAGGTAAGAATGTATTAGATGAGATTACTTTAATCATTTCTGAATTAGAAAAAATAAACAATTATGATGAAAATATATTAAAATACCTTGAAAGAGTAAAGGATATTTATTATAATTTAGAAGATTTTAGTAATGAAATAAAAATATATGCTGAAAACACTAATATAAATGAAGAAGAATATATATATTTAGAAGAAAAAATAAAAACTTATGAAAGTTTAAAGCGAAAATATGGTTCAAATTTAAATGAAATTAAAGGATATAGAGATGATTTAATAATTAAAATAGAAGAATTAAATATGAATCAAGAAAATATTGATAAGCTTAATTTAGAAATTTCTCAAATAGAAAATTCCCTAATGGAAAAATCCATAAAATTATCAGATATTAGAAAGAAAACAGCAGATGTTTTTGTTAAAAAAATACTAAGTGAATTAAGTCAATTAAATATGAAGGATGTTAGATTTAAAGTTCAATTTTCTAAAAAAGATAATCTTTCTGAGAATGGAATAGATGATATTGAATTTTATATCTCAACAAATTTAGGTGAAGAGCTTAAACCACTTTCAAAAATAATTTCTGGTGGGGAGCTTTCTAGAATTATGCTTGCATTTAAATCAATATTTGCAGACTATGATAATATAGATACTTTGATTTTAGATGAAATAGATACAGGGATAAGTGGAAAAACAGCACAATTGGTTGGCGAAAAGATAAAAGGAATATCTAGAGATCATCAAATAATATGTGTTTCGCATCTACCACAGATCGCTTCTTTTGCTAATACACATTTTTTAATTGAAAAAAAGACTATTTCAAATGAAACTCAATCTTTTGTTAGAAAATTAAATGATGAAGATAGAATTTTGGAAATATCTAGATTAATAGGTGGTTCCAATATTACAAATACAACTATTTCCCATGCAAAAGAAATCTTAGAGAATTCTAGAAAATATAACCTAAACTAATAATGGAGGAAATATTTTGATAAAAGGTTTAGTAAAAAAAGATAAAAAGACTAAAAATTTAACTTCTAGGCTCAACCCTGGTGATATTGCATTGATTGACCATACAGATATAGATGAAGTAGCTGCAAGTTCATTAGTGGAAAAAAAAGTAGCAGCGATAATAAATCTTGGTGAAACCATTAGTGGAAAATACCCTAATCAAGGTCCAGCAAAGTTTCTAGAAGCAAATATACCGATATTTGAATCTAGAGATACAGATTTATTTGAAGAAATTTCAGAGGGGAGTTTTATTGAATTAAATTTAGACTCTTTAATTTGTGATGAAAAAATTTATAATTGTGAATTATTAACAGAAGATAAAATAAAAAATCTGCTACAAATAGCTTATGATAACATAGAATATGAGTTAGAAAATTTTATAGATAATACACTAGAATATGCTAAGAAAGAAAAAGGTTTAGTTACAGGAAGCGTTGAGACTCCAAAGATTAAAACAAAAATTGATTCTAAGCATGTTCTAGTTGTTGTTCGTGGAAAAGATTATAAAGCAGATTTAGATGCAATTAAATCATATATTGATGAAGTTAAACCAATTCTAATTGGTGTAGATGGTGGTGGAGATGCATTATTAGAACAAGGATTAAGACCAGATATTGTAGTAGGAGATATGGACAGTATATCTGATAAATGTCTTATGTCTGCGGGAGAAATTGTTGTTCATGCCTATGCTAATGGCAAGGCTCCAGGTCTTGATAGAGTTAAGAATTTAGGATTAGATGCTATAAAATTTCAAGCTCCAGGTACTTCAGAAGATATAGCTTTTTTATTAGCCTATGACAATGGTGCAGATTTAATAGTTGCAGTTGGGTCACATAATAATATGATAGATTTTTTAGAAAAAGGAAGACCAGGAATGGCAAGTACATTTTTAGTAAGAATAAAGGTTGGGGCAAAATTAGTAGATGCAAAAGGCGTTAACAAACTATATCATAGTAGTTTTAAGCTTAAATATGTAATTGGAATAGCAATAGCAGCATTAATACCTATAATTGTTATAGTTGGTATGCATCCAATTATGAGAGAATTAGCCAAACTTTTAAGAATAAAATTAAGAATGATGTTAGGATTATAAAGGAGAATACTATGATACCAAATATGAAATTTTATGTAATATCAATAGTTGCAATTTTTGCTGCATTAGGTATTGGAATATTTATTGGATTTACATTAGATGCTCAAACTATTGTTGAAGACCAAGGTGAGTTAATTGCATTAGAATTAGAAAAAAGATTTGATTATGAACAAAGAGAAAATAAAAAATTAAAAGATGAAATAAATACTATTAAAGAAGAGCAAATTGATGATAAAAAATATATAAATAATAGTTATAAAAAAATAATTGAAAATAGATTATTGGGTAAAAATGCAATAATAATCGAAACTAGTTCTGACTATATTTATTCTGGATTAGGAGCAACTTTAGAAGATGCGGGTGCAAAATTAAAAGGCATATTAACAATAAAGGAAAATGTAAGGAATATAGAAAAATTAGAAGATATTTATACAAGATATAATATAGAATTAGAAGATAATGACTTAATTATAGATATAAGCAGAAAAATAACAAATGCTCTATTAGAAAATAATAATGAATTTATAGAAATGTTGAAAAAAGAAAGAATAATAGATTTAATAGGTAATTTAAATATTGAAAATAAAATAGATAAAATTATAATAGCTGGAGGTAGTAAAGAAGAAGAAAATGCCCTAGTTGACAAGATTGATAAATGTATAATTGATATTTCAATTTCTGAAAATATAAATATCGTTGGTGTAGAGAAATCAAATGTAAGTTATTCTTATATGCCACGTTATCAAGATTATAATATAAGTACAATAGATAATATAGATAATATAATAGGCAAGGTATCACTAGTCTATGTAATTGACAATAGACCAGGGCATTATGGTACTAAAAATACAGCAGATAGTTTAATGCCAAGATTAGACATTATAAATACTAATACTAATTAAGATATAGAGGGAAGATTATGAAATATAAAATTTTAGTTGCAATTCCTGCATATAATGAAGGAGATATTATTGGAAAAACAATTGAAGGTTTAGAATCATTAAATATAATAGATAAGATAGTTATTATAAATGATGGTTCTACAGATAATACTGCAGGGATTGTAAAGAGTTTTTCCAATGTAGAATTAATAAATTTTGAAACCAATAAAGGTAAGGGCGCAGGATTAAAGGAAGTTTTTAACAAATATGATTATGATATTATATGCTTATTAGATGCAGATATAGGTATTACAAGTATAGAAGCGGAAAAGTTAATTAATCCAGTATTAGACAACAAAGTTGATTTTACTGTGGCTAGATTTCCTGTTAGAGAAAAAGCTGGAAAGAGAAAAGGTATGGGATTAGTAAAAAATTTAGCCAAGAAAGGTATTAAATTTTATACAAAAGTTGAGATGGATAACTCTCTTTCAGGTCAGAGAGCATATAAAAAAGAAATCATAGATTCTATTAAATATATTCCTAATAATTATGGAATTGAAGTTGCTATGACAATTCAAGCTATAAAAAATGGATATAATTTTGAAAATATCGAAGTAAATATGAGTCATAGATATTCAGACCATTCATTTAAAGGTTATATCCATAGAGGTAAACAATTTTTAAATATATTAAAGACATTAATAGTAATGTTCTTCAAAAGGTGATTAAATGGAAATTATATTATTAATACTTACAACTATTCTAACTATAATTGGAACACCAATGGTTATGAAAATGCTAGAAACTAATGAAATTGTAGCTTTGAACTTTAAAAAAATAATGATTCCAATGCCTTTAGGTATAGTATTTATTTTTGTCCAATTAATATCATTATCTCTATATATTGTTATAGACAAAAATATAGAGATAATTTTATACCTATTTGGAATATTGACAATGGGATTGGTGGGATTATTAGATGACTTAGCTGGAGATATTAAAGTAAAAGGACTAAAGGGACATATTAAATCATTTTTTAAAGGGGAATTAACAACAGGATTTGTAAAAGCTGCCTTAGGATTTTTTATCTCATTAGTTATATCTACTTTTATATCTAATAGCATTGGAGAGATAATTTTCCATAGTTTTATAATTGCATTATCAATAAATGCAATGAACTTATTTGATTTAAGACCTGGTAGAACAATAAAGGTATTTTTATTATTAAGTATAATATTTTTATTATTATCAGAATTTAATAGATATTTTATTATAGTTTCAATGATACTAATAACACTAGTATATTTGCCATATGATATAAAAGCTAAAGCCATGATGGGAGATACAGGGTCTAATGTATTGGGTCTAACTTTGGGAATATATGTAGTATTATCACAGATATTATATATAAAGATAGCTTATCTTTTATTGCTAATATTCTTACATATATTAGCTGAAAAGAAATCAATTTCTAAAATAATTGAAAATAATAAAATTCTAAAATATATTGATGAAATAGGAAGGTAAACAATGTTAAGTTATAGTAGAGGAAAGATAATAGAAATTATTTATGAAGATAAAGATATAACAAAAGTAAAAGTTGATATAGGTGATAGGATATCAGATTCTATTAATTATAATAAAATGACTGGAAAAGTGAATATAGATGATATTGTAGTTATCAATACTACAGCAGTTGACTTAAAATTAGGTACTGGTGGCATAGATTTTATAATAAATAATTTAAATAATGAAAAACTATTATCAAATGATAGTGGTCATATAATGAAATTAAGGTACACACCGATGCAGATAAAGTGTTTAGCTGCAGAATCACAAGAATCAGAGTACCATAATGTATTTTTAAATTTTGATAATTTAAATAATCATATATGTATTGTTGCTACATTACATAGTATGTTGGCACCTATAGTAACAACATTAAAATATTTAAATAATAATCTAAATATAAATTATATAATGACAGATGGTGGTTGTCTACCAATGGGATTTAGCGATACTGTTAGAAGATTGAAAGATGATAAATTATTAAATAATACAATTACAATAGGCCATGCTTTTGGTGGTGATTTAGAGGCAGTAAATATTTATAATGGACTAATTGCTTCAAAAGAAATATTAAAATCTGATATTACAATAATATCCATGGGACCGGGAATAGTTGGTACTGGAACTAAATTTGGATATAGTGGCATTGAACAAGGTGAGATAGTAAATGCAGTAGAGTCGCTAGGAGGGAATTCTATCTTAGTTCCAAGAGTTAATTTTAATGATAAAAGAGAAAGGCATTTTGGATTAAGTCATCACACTAGAACTGTATTAGAATATATTGTAAAATCTCCTACAAGAATTGTATTTAATAATTTAAAAGGTGAAAATAGAAATATAATTAATAAACAGTTAGAGGATTTAAATTTAAATGATAATATAAATATTGTCTATGGCAATGGTAGTACTATTTACAAGGCTATGGAAAAGTATGGTTATAATACCTTGACTATGGGTAGAGATATTGAGGAGGAAAGGGATTATTTTTTAACTTTAGGAGCTGTAGCAGAATATGCAAACTTCTTATTTAACGAGGAGGAAAAAGAATGTCTTTAGAAGAAAAAACAATAAAGTCAGAAAGAATATATGATGGTAAAATAATTAATTTTAGAGTTGATACAGTTGAATTAGCTAATAAAGGATATACAAAGAGAGAAATTGTGGAACATCCAGGAGCAGTAGGCATTTTAGCATTAACAGAAGAATGTGAAATATTACTAGTAGAACAATATAGAAAACCAATTGAAATGGTTTTACTTGAAATACCAGCTGGAAAAATAGAAAAAGATGAAGCGCCAAATCTAACTGCAATAAGAGAATTAGAAGAAGAAACTGGCTACAGAACCGAAAGCCTAGAATACTTAATGGAAATATTTACATCGCCAGGATTCTCCGATGAAAGAATTCATTTATTTTTTTTTTTTTTTATAGTAAAAGTATCTGATAAGTTAGGAGTAGATGATGAGAATTTAAGATTAGTAAAAATAAAATTAAATGATGCTATAAAGAAAATAGAGTACGGAGAAATTGTTGATAGTAAAACTGTAATGGCATTATTATATTTAGATAAATTTTTAGGAGATAAACATGGATTATAAATCTTATCTTGAGAGAAATTTTTCTAGTAACACTATTGAGGCTTATATTAGAGATAAATATCTATTTGAAAAATTTTTAGGATTAAAAAAAATTAATGAAGTCAATAAATCAGATATACTTAAATACATTATCCATTTAAGAGAAAGAGGTTATAGTGAAAATTCTATTACAAGAAAAATTGCATCATTAAGAAATTATTTTTATTTTGCATTAAATATTGGTGAGATAAAAGTTGATCCAACTTTTGATATGGAATTACCCAAGATAAAATACAATAGACCTAAAAATAGATTAGATGAAGATATTATAAGAAGAATGATTGAAATTCCCTTAGAATTATATGGAGAGAATTTAAAAGGATTAAGAGATAGATTTTTATTGGAATTAATCTATGAAACAGGTATAAATATATCTGATATATTAGAAAAAGAAATAACTGATTTAAATATAGAGATTGGTTATATTATTGATAATGATGAATATATTAAATTAAATAAAGATTTAATATATTATGGAAAAAAATATACAGAATTATTAATTGAAAAATTTCCAGAGAATATATTCTTATTTGTTAATCTTCAGGGAAATATACTAACAAGACAAGGGCTTTGGAAAATATTTAAAAATTACTCAAATGAAATTGATATTGAATTAAATATAAAGCCCCAAGAATTTTTAAATTCTTCAAAAACAAATGGGAGGTAAATATGGATTATTTAACAAAACTAAATAAGAGTATAGATTATATAAAAAATAAAATAAATTTTACTCCAGATATTTGTATAGTATTAGGTTCTGGCTTAGGTGATTTAGCAGAAAAGATTAAAAATAAGATAATTATTACATATAATGATATCCCATACTTTCCTATATCAACAGTTGTTGGCCATGAAGGAAGATTAGTCATAGGAGAACTTGGAAATAAAAAGATAATTGCAATGCAAGGTCGTTTTCATTATTATGAAGGATATAATATTGAAGATGTTGTACTTCCAATTAGAGTGATTTTGGGATTAGGAGTAAATAAATTTATATTGACCAATGCTTCTGGTGGAGTAGATACTTCATTTAAACCAGGCGATTTAATGTTGATTACAGATCATATAAATTATTCAGGTGTAAATCCATTAATTGGCAAAAATTATGATGAATTAGGCCAGAGATTTCCAGATATGAGTAATGTATATAATTCTGATTTAAGAGTAAAAGTTAAAAATATTTCTAAATCATTAAATATTGATTTAAAAGAAGGAGTATATATGTGGATGTCTGGTCCATCTTATGAAACACCAGCAGAGATAAAAATGGCAAGAATATTAGGTGCATCCGCAGTAGGTATGTCAACAGTACCTGAAGCAATTATAGCAAATCATCAATCTGCTGAAATAATTGGTATTTCTTGTATTACAAATATGGCAGCAGGAATACTTGATGAAGTATTAACTCATGATGATGTTGTTAAAACTTCATTATTAGCAAAGGAAAATTTTGAAAAATTAATCATAAAAATCTTAGAAGAAATAGAATAATCTATTTTAATAGGAGGTCAAAATGAGAGTTTATGATATTATTAAATCTAAAAGAGATAATAAAATACTTACTAGTGAAGAAATAAACTATATCATTGAAAACTATACAAATGGAAATATTCCTGATTACCAAGTATCGGCATTACTTATGGCAATATATTTAAATAAAATGAATGATGATGAGACTTTGGATCTAACTTTGGCAATGGTGAACTCTGGTGAGAGAGTAGATCTTTCAAAAATAATTGGATTTAAAGTTGATAAACATTCCACTGGGGGAGTTGCAGATACTACAACTTTGGTACTAGGTCCTATGATTGCTGCTTTGGATATACCATTTGTAAAAATGTCAGGAAGAGGATTAGGTCATACTGGTGGAACATTGGATAAACTTGATTCTATAGAAAATTTTAATACAAATTTATCTAAGGAAGAATTAATAAATAATACTAATGATATTAAACTATCAATTAGTGGACAGACTGCAAATATTGCACCAGCAGATAAATTAATCTATGCATTAAGAGATGTAACGGCAACTGTTGAAAATTTATCACTTATATCAAGTAGTATAATGAGTAAAAAGCTTGCATTAGGTGCAGATGGAATTGTATTAGATATAAAGTTGGGAAAAGGAGCATTTATAAAAAAAATAGAGGATGCAATTGAGTTATCACAAAAAATGGTCAATATTGGTAATGGTGCTAATAAAGATACCATTGCATTGATAACTAATATGAATCAGCCACTTGGAAATGCAATTGGTAATTCATTAGAAGTAAAAGAAGCAATTGAAATACTAAAAGGTGAACATTTAGATGGAGATTTATTTAAAGTAAGTTTAGCTTTAGGGATTGAGTTACTATTATTATCAAATTATACAGATAATAGAGTTGAAGCAGAAACTGCATTATTGCATACAATAAAATCAGGAACTGCATTTAATAAGTTTTTAAAAATGGTGGAATTACAAAATGGCAATGTAGATATGATAATGAACTTAGATTTATTACCTAAATCAAAATATACTAAAGAATTATACAGTGATAGAGAAGGATATATAATAGATATAGATGCAGAAGATATAGGTAAACTATCTTTGTACTTAGGAGCAGGAAGAGAAACTGTTGATTCAAAAATAGATCTAGCAGTTGGAATTATCCTTAATAAAAGAGTTGGAGATTTTATAAAAAAAGGTGAGTTATTAGCTACGATATTTTATGATAATATTGATAAGGGTGAAAATGCATTAAATACATTAGATAATATTATTAAAATAGATGATAAATCAATGGTTACAAATAAACTAATATATGGTATAGTAACAAAAGATGGTTTTAAAGAATATAATTAGGAGTGTAAAATGGAGTATAATATTTTATTAGATGTTTTTAAAGGTCCTTTGGATTTATTATTACATTTAATTGATGATGCAAAAATTGATATTTATGATATTCCAATTAATTTAATAACTGATCAATATCTATCCTATTTAGATGAAATGGAAAGTTTAAATCTAGATATAACTAGTGAATTTCTTGTGATGGCAAGTACATTATTACAGATAAAGTCCAATAGACTACTTCCAAAGAAAGTTGTAGAAGATGAAGATGAAGAAGATCCAGAAGAGTTATTGATAAAAAGATTAATTGAATATAAAAAATACAAAGAAATTGCTAATGAAATTAAGATAATGGGTGAAGACCATTATAGAAGATTTTATAAAAAGCAAGAGGATTTTGCAGATTTAATTGAAGATGAATTACTATTAGAAGAAGTGAGTCTAGAACAACTTAGCATTGCCTTTAAAAAGATAATTGAAATGAACAAAGAGATTACAGAAGAGTTGGATTTATCAATATTAAAAATTCATAGAGAAGAATTTCCCGTTGAAAGATCCATGGATAAACTGAAAAATATGTTAAAAAATACAAAGGAATTCTATTTCGAGGAAGCATTTAATTTATCAGCCTGTAAATCTGAAATTATTTCAATGTTTCTAGCAATACTAGAATTGACTAAAATAAAATTTATAAGGTTAAAACAAAATAAAAATTACTCCCAAATATCAATTGTAAAAAGTGGGTGTTAAAGTGGAAGAAATCACAGAAGTAAAAAGAATAATAGAAGGATTACTATTCGCTTGGGGAGAGCCTTTAAGTATAGCTGATATTTCCAGTATAACTAAAATAGATAAAAAAAGACTTAAGATAATTTTAAAAGAAATGATGGAAGAATTTAATCATAGAGGTTTAAGAATTATTAGAATAAATGATTCTTATCAACTAACAACAAGAGAAGAACATTTTGAATGGATAAAAAAATTAATAACCAATCATGAAAAATCAAGATTATCAAATGCAGCAATAGAAACACTTTCAATTGTTGCATATAAGCAACCTATTACAAGAACACAGATTGAAGATATAAGAGGTGTAAAGTCAAATAAGGTTCTTGATTCTCTAGAGACTAGAGGATTAATAGAAGAACTAGGTAGATTGGATCAAATAGGCAAGCCAATCATTTATGGAACTACTGATGAATTTTTAAGATTCTTCTCCATAGCATCACTTGATGAACTTCCAGATTTAGAGCTTGATAAACAAATTGAATTTGAAAATATAAAAGATATTGAAAATCAGAAGGAATAGAAGGTAGGATATGCGTTTACAAAAATATATGGCAGTTTCGGGCATTGCCTCAAGAAGAAAATCTGAAGAGATAATAAAAGAAGGCAGAGTTAAAGTAAATAATATTATTATCACTGAACTTGGTACTAAAGTTGATATAGAAAATGATCTTGTAACTGTAGATGATATTATAATAAAAATAGAAGAGAATAAAATATATATAATATTAAATAAACCAGCTGGATATACTACAACATTAAAAGATAAACACAGTGAAAAAATAATAATGGATTTAATAAATGGTATAGATGAAAGAATATATCCTGTTGGGCGATTAGATGAAGATTCTGAAGGTCTTATACTATTAACTAATGATGGAGATTTTTCTTATAAATTAATGCATCCAAGTTATGAAATAAAAAAGACTTATAGAGTTAAAGTATTGGGAATACCAACAGAAGAAAAACTAGATACACTTAGAAATGGAATATTATTAGATAACAAATTGACTAGTAAATCTAAAGTAAAAATGATTTCAAAAAATAAAAATGCAATTGTAGAAATAACAATACATGAAGGTAGAAATAGACAGGTTCGAAGAATGTTTGATTCTATAGGTCATAGAGTTTTGGAACTTAGAAGAATATCATTAGGTGATATTAAATTAAATAATTTACCCTTAGGTAAGTGGAGACATTTAACTAATGAAGAATTAGATTCACTAAATAAATTAATTGAAAATAAGGATGATTAATATGTATAAGTATTTTATAAATCCAGTAGAAACAAGTAGATTTATAATGGATAATTTTATTGTAGAAGATATGGTAGTATGCGATTGCACAGTTGGCAATGGAAATGATACATTATTATTAGCAAATAAAGTAGGAGTAAATGGAAAAGTATTTGGATTTGATATTCAAAGTATTGCAATAGAAAATACAGAGGAATTATTAAAAGAAAATAATTTAATAGAACGGGTCAATTTGATTTTAGATGGTCATGAAAATCTAGATAGATATATAGAAAATCAAATTGACTTTTTTATTTACAATTTAGGATATCTTCCATCTGGAGATAAAAATATTAAAACTGATTTAAAGACAAGTTTAATGGGTATAAAAAAGTCAGTAGAACTATTGAAAAACAACGGTTTAATATTGGTTACCTGCTATAGAGGACATGAGGGTGGACTGATGGAACAATTGGCTATAGAAGAGTATTTTAAATCATTAGATCAAAAGAAATATAATGTATTAGAATTTAATTTTATTAACCAAAAAAATAATCCACCAATATTATATGGTCTTGAAAAGAAATAAGGAGGACAAAAATGAGTGAAGTTAAAATAACTGAAACTATATTAAGAGATGCACATCAATCTTTAATAGCAACAAGGATGTCAACAGAAGAGATGCTACCAATTTTAGAAAAACTAGATAAAGTTGGATTTCATTCCCTTGAGGTTTGGGGTGGAGCAACATTTGATGCGTCACTTAGATTTTTACATGAAAATCCTTGGGATAGACTTAGAACATTAAAAAAACATTTAAAAAATACAAAATTACAAATGCTACTAAGAGGTCAAAATCTTTTAGGATATAAACATTATGCAGATGATGTTGTAGATGAATTTGTAAAAAAATCAATAGAAAATGGTATAGATATTATAAGAATATTTGATGCATTAAATGATCCAAGAAATATAAAGGCATCATTAGAGGCTACAAAAAAATATGGAGGTCATGCACAGATAGCAATTTCCTATACAACAAGTCCAGTTCACAATAATGCATATTATGTTGAATTAGTAAAAGAATTTGCTAAGATGGGTGCTGATTCTATTTGTATAAAAGATATGTCAGGTATTTTATTACCTTATGTGGCTGAAGAATTGGTTAAATCAATTAAATCTGAAGTGGATATTCCATTACAGATACATTCTCACTTTACATCAGGTGTGGCAAATCAAACTTATATGAAATCTGTAGAAGCTGGAGCAGATATTATAGACACTGCCTTATCACCATTTGGTATGGGAAGTAGTCAACCTGCAACAGAATCAATGATAGCTTCATTTACAGGTTCAGAATATTATCCAGAGAGTATTGATATGGATTTATTACTAGAAATAACAGATTATTTTTCTAAGATAAGAGATAAATATCTAGAAGATGGAATATTAAACCCTAAGGTATTAAATGTTGATGTAAGAACATTGCAATATCAGGTACCTGGAGGTATGTTATCCAATTTAGTTTCACAACTTACTGAACAAAATGCAATGGATAAATATGACGATGTATTAAAAGAAATTCCTAGAGTTAGAGAAGATTTAGGTTATCCACCGCTTGTAACTCCAATGAGTCAAATGGTTGGTACACAGGCAGTATTTAATATTCTTCTAGGAGAAAGATATAAAATGGTTTCAAATGAAGTAAAGAATTATGTTAAAGGTTTATATGGTAAACCTACAGTGCCAATCTCAGATGAAATAAAAGAAAAGATAATTGGAGATGAAACAGTATTCAATGGTAGACCAGCAGATTTGATTGATTCTGAACTGGAAGGTTATAGAGAAACTATTAAAGAATATATTGAAGAAGATGAGGATGTGCTAACTTATGCATTATTTCCAAATATTGCTATAGATTATTTTAAATATAGACAAGCAGAAAAATATAAATTAGACCATACAATACTAGATGAAGAAAATAAAGTTTACCCTGTATAAAAGAGCTGGAAACAGCTCTTTTATTTTAAAAAATATTTAACATACCTTGCAAAAAATTTCAATTTTGATATTATATATAAGAATAATATAAAGGATAGGTTAATATGGAAGAATATATTGATATAATAATGCTTATAAATGAAAAATACAATGACTTAAGTAAAGGTCAAAAATTAATTGCCAAATACATAATAAATAATTATGATAAGGCTGCTTTTATGACTGCTGCAAAGCTTGGTGAGTCCATAGGTGTTAGTGAGTCAACTGTGGTAAGGTTTGCTATTGCAATAGGATTTGAAGGCTATAAGGAGCTACAAATTGAATTACAGGATTTAGTAAAAACTAAATTAACCACTGTACAAAGAATTTCATTAAGTCAAGAATATAATGAATTAGATGATATAATAAATTTCTCTTTTAAGAAAGATATAGATAATATTGAAAAGACAATTGCAAATTTAAATTATGCTGATTTTAAAAAAGCAATTGATATGACATTAAAAGCTAGAAAAGTTTATATATTAGGTATGAGAAGTTCGTTCTTCCTAGCAGGCTATCTATCATTTTATTTAAATTATCTATTAGATGATGTAAGAGTTATAAAGACAGAGGGCAATGATGTTTTTGAACAATTATTAAATGTAGATGAAAATGATCTAGTAATAGTTATTTCATATCCAAGATATGCAAGAGCTACTTTAAAACTATTAGACCATCTTAGAGTAAAAAAAGCAAAGATTATAAGTATTACTGATAGTTTTAGTTCACCAGTATCTTACCATGCAGATGTTACGTTAATCGCAAATAGTGATATGATATCTTTCATTGATTCAATAGTTGGAGCAATGAGTTTAATAAACGCATTTATTGCAGCTTTAGGATATGAAAGAAAAGAAGAAATAACAGATAAGTTTGATGAATTAGAGGATATTTGGAATAAATATGATATATATGTGAAAAATATAAATGATCAATCATAAGATTGGTCTTTTATATTTTAAAGATCACTCATATTAAATGTTATCATAATTGATAAATAAGGAGATAAAATGAAAAATATATATTTTATAAGACATGGTGAAACAAAATGGAATACAATTGGCAAAATACAAGGTTGGAAAGATAGTAGATTAACTGATTTAGGAATCAACCAAGCTAATAAAGCAGCAGAGTATTTAAATAAATATGAAAGTACTAATATAGATATTATTTACTCTAGTGATTTAAGTAGGGCATATGATACAGCTGAGATAATAAATAATAAACTCAAATTAGATATAATAGAATCAGAATTACTTAGAGAAAATAGTTTTGGCATATGGGAAGGAAAGACAAAGGAAGATATCTTAGAGTTTGATAGTAAAGGATATGAAAATTGGCTAAGAATTCCTGAAGAGTCTTCTATAGAAGATGGTGAAACATTGGATGAGTTAAGAAAAAGAGTTAAAAAGTTCTTAGACTCAATAGTTGATTATGAAAATATATTAATAGTTTCCCATAGTGTTACAATAAAAATGTTAATCTTAGTATTACTTAATATGGATAATAAACATTTTAAAAATTTAAGTATGAATAATACAGGTATATCTAAAATCGAAGTAAAAGATTATAATACAGTATTAAAATATTATAATTCAACAACTCATTTAAAAGGAGAATATAATGGATAAAATTGCAGTAATAGGAGCTGGACCAGCTGGAATAATGGCAGCTGCAACAGCAGGAATGATGGGAAAAGATATTATGTTATTTGATAAGAATGAAAAAATAGGTAAAAAATTATTTATAACAGGAAAAGGAAGATGTAATATAACAAATGCTTCTGATGTAGATATTTTTATGAATAATATTATAAGTAATAAAGAATTTATGTATAGTGGATTATACACTTTTAACTCTGATGCATTAATTGATTTATTGAATAACCAAGGTATTACTACAAAGATAGAAAGAGGTAATAGAGTCTTTCCTGAATCAGATAAATCCAGTGATATTATTAAAGGATTAGATAGATATTTGAAAACTAATAATGTTAAGTTAGAATTGCATTCTGAAATAAAAGATATAGTTAAGGTTAAAGATGGATTTGAAATAAAATTTGAAGATAGAAAATTATTTTTTAATAAGATAATCATAGCAACTGGTGGAAATTCTTACAGAGCAACTGGTTCTACT